>JXWR01000218.1_pt1 | contig 38888 bp, 53 predicted proteins | sample 315541 | NCBI WGS metagenome assembly JXWR01 (sample SAMN03273951, study PRJNA271842) | soil metagenome | isolation source: rice field ambient CO2 | place: India: CRRI Experimental farm Cuttack,Odisha-753006 | collected 2013-12-17
CTAGAATGTTTCAGTATTAAAGATTCGAATATTTTTAATAGACGATAAATACTATTGTATAGCCGTTTCTTATTTTTAAAAGACTGTGTAAACCTATACAAAAATGGGGGTATGTCCCCAAAATGTCCCCAAAAAATTAAAGTGGCTCATGCTAATAATAGACAATAAAAAAACTACCCATCCCAGTTAAGGATTGAGTAGTTTTTTGTTTTCTAGACAAATAAAAAACCGTTTAACTTGGCCGGCTACGATTTTAAACTAGTTACAATGTAGTTTTTAATCGGTGCTATCAGGTTGCTTCTACACTGCCTTTAAAAAAGATCAGCAGAAGTCACCCAATTGTTTTTATTGGTAATGCTTTTGATTTTGTTCTACAATAATTTCCGTATCTTTATTTATATTTTGAAAAACTTCCGTTTCAATCATAAAAACGTGTGTTTTCAAGCGTCAAAATAAAGTTACAAACAAAAAATCACGCAACCTATTTATTGGCTGGTGATTCTCTGGTAAGCTTAATATTCTTTGGAGGAACTTAGCTTACAGCCTTATTATAGTCCTTTGACTACATTAAAGAAAGCCCCCTAGCGTTCACTAGGAGGCTTTCGCTGTATTCAGCTACAGTATTCAAATCGAGGAATGTATTCAATTTAACATAATTAACTAAATTCGTCTATTTTTATTGTACACACGTTACATAAAATACTGATAGCGTAAATATAAATTACTTACAGTACATTTTATAATCTTACTCGCCATAGCAAAAAAGCCTGCTCAGCATTTAAACTGAACAGGCTTTTTAACAGGGTTTCGATATAACGTTCAAAATCCTGGGGGTAAAGTAACTCTAACATTTTAAATTTAAATATTCAAATAAAACACACTCTATATTAATACTTACTATTGTCGTTAATATGAATCTGTAATCTATCTAAAGGTTCACCTAGCATTCCAGCAAAGCTATCGTATCCAGCAACTGAACCATTATCAGCACACGTTCCTAAGTAACCAGTACGTTGCATAGTTTGTGAACGGTAGTAAGCTTGCTGGTAAGTCTCACCTTTTGGTGTAGTGTAATACATCTGAACACCGTCGATTGTGTGACCTTTAATACCAGCAACTCCGTTGACCGTATCGTTCTTGTTGCCCTTGTGTACAAAAGGTAACCATCCATCTTCGATTGTGTGAACGCGATACATGAGTGAACCATGGTTAACCTTGATATATAGCATATCGTGAGTGCTGTTAGGAACTCCAGCAAAACCATTTGATCCATAGTTAAAATCTTTGACTGGGCTTAACCATTGTTTGCCCTTTTGGTGTAAGGCATAGGTTACGTGAACAGCTTCCTTTTTTGCTGGTTTCACTGGTCTATTATGCTTGTTTGGTTTTGGAGTTGGATTTACGTTGTTGCCACTTGAACTAAAGCCATATTTAACATCGTGCGCAAATTGAGCTTTAGTAACACCGTGGCTTGCAAGGTAGCCGTAAGGGTCGGTATGGTCGCCCCAAACGTGATTGGTTACCCAAAGGTGGGACTTTACACCACGCCATGCTGAACTATCGACATCGGTCGGAATACCGTATTTAATTGCGCTTGAACGTAGTAAGTTAACATACGTCACATAATCCTTACGGAATTCTGCGTTGTCATACGTTTGTGCAAGTTCAACTTGAACTGGTGCGTTAGCGTTAGCCCATGAACCGGCCCCCCACGCTTGGTACCCCTCGGCACCAACTCGGTAAATCTTACCACCATCCCCAACAATGTATTGAACGTACGCACCATTACTGTACCATGTCCGGTTTTCAAAAATGGCTACGTTTCTAGCTGGTGCGTATACTGCTGTAGCATGTGCAATAACAACGTTGTTGTTTGTTCGCAATGATGACCCTTGACTTGAACTCAAAGCATAATCATTGTTAATGGTTGCCGCACTTGCTTTAGAAGCAAATGTTGTTCCAATAAAAAAGGCTGCTGCGATTGCAACAACCCATTTTAATTTATTTAGTTTTGTCATCTGGTTCTCCTTTTTGGTTACTAATAGTAGTTACATCGCTAACCACTCCCAACATTCCTAGGATTGTTAATACGGTGTTAATGATTCCCACAATGTTTTGCCAGTTAATTGGATAATTGTAGCCAAACGCTATCATTAATTGCTGAACTAAAACGATGAGCAAACTGATTAATCCTGCCCACAGCTTCCCATCATGCCAATCGATTCTTTTTGCTTTTTCCTTAACATTCTTCATTAATAACTACCTCCCCTTATTTTGTCACGTAATTCCTTAATTCGCTCGTGGTGGCGGTCTAACCGCCGATCGTGCTCGTTTAATCGCTTATCTAACTCCGTAATGCTAATCCTTATTTCTCTCAGATTATCATTGAGTGTTTTAAAATTTCTGTTTAAATCTTTTATGTCGTCCTGAAATGGACCAAAAACGACATACTTAAAAAGTAGGCTAACCATACCTGCCATAAAAAGAATGACGGTTGTAATCGATGCCCATTCTCCCCAAGATAGTCCCAACAACATATGCAAACTTACACCTTCTTTAATTAATTTTGGCCCGGATATTTAGCTAGCCATAGACAATTACCATAGGCTTTGACAACAGAAGCCACATTAACATGAGCGTTTAAATATGCCTTGTAACCATAAAAAAAAGGCCATAAAAATAGCACCCAACATTAAGATGAGCGCCCTTAATTTGCGTTTATTCAATTATTTGCCTCCTATTCAAGACTATTATTAATTTGGAATTGTAACGTTGACTCACTAGGGTAAATTGACGTCCCGGTACTATCAACCGCCCATACTTCTAGCTGATAGTCTCCTGCTTTTAATCCGGCCATTAAATCTGCTGTTAAAGCTAGCACAATTTGACCAGTCATTGGATCCGTTAACTTAGTTGGGTCAATAGTGGCTGATTTAAGATATCCACTAGCATCGCCCAATTTAGCGGTAATTGAAGTGGCGCTAGTTAAATCCGTTGCCACATTATCATTGCCACAAATTAATGTGAAGCTAGTGGTAGTATCGCCAATTTTAACCGTTTGTGGTGAAGTATCAGTAAAACTAAGCGTTCTCGCCATCTTTAGGCGCCTCCTTTTATTTCTTTTAAATTGTTAGGCTGTTTGTTCAGTGCTTTTAACGGAACCTGAATCTAGGCTATCAGATAAGTTATCGGCTACCGTTTGAAAATCATCCCGATCTTTGCGTACCTCAGCCTTGTTATTTTCATATAAGTCTTGGCTTGTAATTTGTGTTGACACTGATGTGTATGATAATCCTTTAGATACTACAGTTGAGAATGTTGCCGCCTGTAGACCATTAATCGTTGATACACCACTTAATGAAATGCTTTGACTAGTTGTTAATGCCATGTTTATCTTCCTCCTATTTGCTTTGTTCTGATAGTGCAACTTTGTACGATGCTACTTCTACTTCTAATTGGTTAACACGAGCTAAACGGTCAGATACTAATTCTTGTAGAATTTTATTATTGCGTTGCTCTGTCTCTAATTGACTTTTTAATTCTTCAACTTTATTTTTACTTTCCATTAATTTGACCTCCTAAATTCTCAATCAACTTATTTCCAATAATATTTTTTAAATCAGAAAAATTAGTTTTTAAGAATTCTTCTTCACTTAATAAAATGAATCCCTCTATATGTGTTCCATCTGAGAAAGAACCTGTATAACCAATTTTTCGTTTAGTTGCACCGTTTCCCAAATCATCATTGTTAGAAACAGTAATTGTTGTTATCTGCAAGTCATTCATTTACTTACTTCCTCCAATTTACTTAATCTTAATTCGTATTCATTTACTTTATCGTTTAGTCTTCTAACCACCGACAAAAGCGGAATCCATGCTCTATCGTATTGTATACCCTCAATTTCATGGTTCTTACCATAATCAACAAACATGTCTAGACCAGCGTCTCTTAGTTGTTCAGCAATAAGACCATAGTATTTATCAATTGAAACCTTTTCTCTTTTTTCTCCTGTACTTAGTTCTTCTGCGTACGAATCTACAGCATGTTTATCGTTCCACGTTGCCATGCGAACGTTTAAAAGCCTATCACCCAAAGTTTCTTCAATATCTGGGTTTTTAATATTGTACTTGTACTTTGAGGCGGAAGTGGTTCGCATAAGGCGTCCTGTGTCTGCTATGCGTACATTACTGGAATTACTTGATGTAAAACTGTATATGAAGTCACTCATGACTGCCTCACTTCCAGCGTAAGACCCAACTTGTAAACCGTAGTGGTCACCATTATTTCCAATTTGTAGACGTAATTCTCCATCCATCGGTCCGATATATTTACCGAGTATGCTTCCCGATTGAACTTGTCCGGTTTGTAGAATATTACCTAAATAAGATTTGTCACCTGTAGCGGAAGTGTAATAAAAACCGGTCGGGTCGGAATAGGTACGCTGTGCAATGTCAGTACCGTTTTGTTTGTACAAATCTAGTTTGATATATCCTGGTGCAACTTCAGTCCATTGTGCATTATTAATTCCAGATTGAAATACTAGGTTATCATTCATACCACCCCATTGACCATTGACGTAGGTTTGCATATTGCCTTCGGATTGAAGTACACCATGGTTAAAGGTCAAGTTTCCCTTATTTTTCTTTGGTAAAAACATTGTAGTAGGTTGCGTGTAATCAAAAGATTCAGTAAATGTTCCGTTTAATCCGAGGTCGAGTTTAGGAGTGATTAACGTACTTGTATTCAAGTTAACCGATGTTAACGTCTTAGTATTAATTCCGTTCGCAATTAAATCATCGACGTTAATTTTGTTAGCTGTAATACTGCCGGCAACAATCTTATTACCATTCAGATTCGATATCTTAGCATCGTTAATAGCAGCGTTAGCAATCTTAGCGTTATTAATCGCACCATCTGCAATTTGTACTGTATTGATAGCTGCGTTTGCGATTTTGGCAGTATCAATACTTGCATCCAAAATACTTGTCTTACCATTAATGATAGTTTGAGCCGTATCCATCAAAATAGTATTACCATTCATATTGAAATTAGATGCGGAACCATCCGCATTCTTAACGCCTAAATGGATATTATTAATAGAAGCCGTAATATCTGATTGGCTTACAGCATCTGGATTATATGGCCCAATCTTTGGTCCAAATACGATCATTGGTTGAGCAATCATACCGTGAACTTTTGAACCACAAGCCCAATATTGCATTCCTACAGAAACTGCACCACTTGGGACAGGCAAATTCTCAAATTTAACTTCTATCCAATTCAAATTCTGGCTGTAAGTAACAATCATATCTTTCCAGCCAGTAATACGTGCGCCATTCTTATCAAAATAAGCTATAGTAGCTGCTAATTTTGCTGTACTGTCTGAATCATCATACATTTTAATCATTGCACTTGCTGAATAGGTATTATCTTCCCTAACCTCTACCGATGGTAATGCATAATGCTTTGATTCTCCAAACTGTGTCCAAGTTGAAGCGCCTTTCCCAGAAATATTAACACCAAAGCCGGGTGAGCCATTGTAGGAAGAAGCTGGAACTGTAGATAGATAACCAACCCCGTTAAACATATTCCAGCCTTCGGCATTATTGGCATAACTTGAGTTATAGACTAAATTTCTTAAACCACTAGTAGTATTCAAAATCTGAACTGCGTCCGATGTTTGATTAATTTGAGTAGTTAAATCGCTAACTTTATTTGTTACATCGCTTTGAATGCCTTGAGTGGCTACCGTAATTTGTGAGGTTACATCACTAGAGTCAGCTTTCAACTTAATTGCATTGCTTAGCTGGTCGAACTCTGTACTTGTAGCTGTATCAAATGGAGATAAGCTCCAATCAGTCGGTTTATTACCTTTTTCAAGTTTTATTAAAGATATCCAAGCTGTACCCGATTGCCCCGCGTTAAAACCGATATAGATGTTGGTCGTGTAAGTGTTAGCTGGCGTTGTAAACTTCCAGACTACATTCTGGCCACTAACATCTTGTCTAACGTATGGATCGCTTGCCCCATTACCATGTCCCACGTTGATTGGATCTGAACCATCGTTAAATAGTTGTAGCACGTATTCTGTATTAGGCTCTACAGGTACATTATCTTGTGCGATACCGAACTGGTTATTTTTATCAGTTTCTGTGTTAACAATCTTAGCTAAATAGATAGCCTGTCTCGGCCAATCTCCTCCACCACCGGTTGGATTAACTTGAACTGTACTTGTCCCCATACCTTGCGGACACCAGATACGCCAGTTATTCATCTTGTCATCAAACTTACTATTTTTGATTAAGTTAGTCCCACCAACTGTAATATCATCAATCGTTTTGATAACGTTTTGAATCCCCCTTGTATATTCATTGTGATATTGTTCTGTAGTATCACTTAGCTTAGTAACGTTTTGTTTGACTAAGTTAGCGGTGCTTAATGCTTCATCAATATCTGGTAAATGGGCATTAAATTGATCAATACTAGACTGAGCTTTCTGTTGAGCAGTAGCTGCGTCTGCTTTAGCTTGAGTGGCATCCGCTTTTGCTTGATCAGCTGATGCTTTAGCTTCTACCCCAGCTTCTTGTGCTTTCTCGCCGGCTTCCTTCGCATCATCTCCAGCTTTTTTAGCATCATTTGCTACTTGTTGAACCATATTTACAAAGGCTTGAGAGGCGTTTTTATCTGCTGTAGCAAAAGCTGTAAATACACTATCCAAAGCGTCTCTGTCTACAGTTGAAGTTCTATTCATTTCTTTGAACAATGGAGTTACAAAATCCGTCAAATTACTCATAGCAGTTTCTAATTCTGTTGTAGGCAAATCAACGGATTTTAATTGTTCGATATCAATGTTATAAAGCTCAACATCTTTATCATATTCTTGTTTTAATTTTAATTTTTCGCTAGGAGTAAGCTTGTTATCACTATTAATATCATTTACGTTACCCACTGCTTCATTAGCGGTATTTTGCGCTTTGATAATTTTGAGGCCATCATCTGTTAGGATGACCTGAGTTGGATTAGATTCTGCCATTTTATTCACCTCCCTCCTCAATCATTGGCAAACGTTCTTTAATTGGTATTACAAAGGCGCGTTCTAAAGAACCACAATTAAAGGTAACTAATAGCTCCGGCTGGTTATTCTGGTTATAGATAATGTTACACGTTTCAGGTTCGGTAACGTCATCGGTTAACCCTAAATCCATATCCAGCAAGTAGTTAGAGGCGAATTCTTGCCCACCATGAATAACATTAACTGCGTACACCATACGAGGGTCTTTCATGTTATAATCACCCGATTGGAAGTACACATATGGAAAATCAATGCCTTGTGATTGGTAAGTTTGTTGGTTCGGGTTAAAACCATAGTTGGTAGCGTCAAAACTATATAATACGTTGAAATTACCTTGTTTAACATCATCGAGTCGTAGTACATTCTGTTCACCATGTAAGTAACTACATAGTACATATCCATTTTTGAAATCGACATTCATTCTTATATAACGATTTACAGTGCAAAATCGGGTAATACGAGTATCATCATTGCTTAGAGTCACGTTAGTAAGGTATGGTATCCGGCTAATTGCAAATTGGTCAGCGCTTGAACTAGACTTAACTGCGTACCAAATATAAACCGTTCCATTTACTTCTTCGATTGAAAAACTAGCTCCATGCCCGCCTTGTGAAACAACCATCTTACTAATTGGCTTAAAATTAGCGTCATGTAAGACAAACATAACATCGTTATTTGCATTTGATCGGCTAGTTATATACTGACCGTTGCTCAAAGGACACATATATTGTGCTGCGCCAGTTATTCCTAGTGTACTGTCGTTTTGGGCAAAACTACCTAAATTACGAATAGTGTTAGTTTGTAACTTAATCTCTGGTTCATCTTGAATGTAACTGGTCTCAATAGTTCCGTGCAGTGTGCCAACGGAATTGTATGCTGCTTGTAATAAATATCCAGTTTGATTGAAACTAGTGTCAATAGTTCCGTCGGTATTATAACGACGCCAGATAAAGCCCTTACTATCAATATAGGATGAAATATTAGTGTTGCCTTCCCAAGCCTGTAAGATTAGTCGCTTGGTTTGCGTAGTATCAGTAAAGTTGTTACCGTCGGGTGTCAAAGCAACCGGTTTAACCGAGCTAGCGTCCTCCCTTGCTTTCTCAAGGGCACTACTAATGGCACTTTGATAGCCTTGCAACCAAGCTGGGGTAGCAACTGGCACCGTAACGTATTCACCAAAGCTGACGGTATTACCATATGGATTGGCAAATGAGGTTGTTCGTTGTATTACCCGACCACTGGCATCGAGGGCTGGTGTAATTTGATCATCCTTAAAGCGAATGGTGGCACCTAATGGTGGGTTAAAAGTTGGCGTTACATTAACCTCATAGTATGTTCTCGGGTGATTGAAGAGCTGTAACATCTGTTCAGCCCACGACTTTAACCCAGCCGCATGGTCAATGGTGTTAGCAGTAATTACACCCTCATAATAAAGCCCGCTTTGCCAATCAGGGTTGTATTTCTGATTAGCCTCATCGTCAACTATATAGGGCTTTCCATTATTGACTGATGTAATCATGCTGCCGTTAAGCCCATATGGAATCAGCTTAGTAATTGGTGTTGATACGGTTGTGCGTTTAATGCTAGTGATATTTTTACCGAAGATTGCTTCGTTATAAACCTTGTCGACATTCAACTGGTCGACAATTTCACAAGTCTTCGATTGAACGTTACCTTGTGAGTCAATCTCAACGTAGCAATCAGCTTCCACGTTATAGGCCTGCAATAGCGTTTGTAGTAGTGCTGATGCTTTAGTCTTTCCATCAATTGAGATATGTGGAGTCATTGCGTTGACTGTATTAAATTTGAGTGCCCAGCCAGTATCACTGAACACGTTTGTAAAGGCGGCATTGATTGCTGTATCTGAATCAGTCATCGCAATTGGATAATGATGTGCCAACGTGAATAGGCACAAATTAGTGAAGTTAGCAGTTGTGACATGCTTAGTAGTGGCTGTATTGTTTTCCTCAACACTATAAATGTGCATCACATACCAATGCCCCGACAAGGCATCATAATAGGCAAGATTATTGCCAGCGACTACTTTATCTGAATCCGGCTGACCTTGAAGCACGTCTAATGATCCTTGATGGTCGAACTTTTTAGATTGAGCATTTAAATTAACAGTGCCGGTGTAGCTGTCCTTAGTTCCTACATTGGCGTCATCATCGTAGGAGGTACTAGTTGTATCTGAATCGGCAAGTTGAATTTTAACGCTGTCGTTTGAAAATTTAGTAGCACCGTCAACGGTTAGGGTGCCAATCCGTTTCAAACTTGGATTTAGAATTAAATACTGGTTAGTTAAAGCCATCTATTAACCTCCTTATTTTAATTATGTAAAAAGGCCACCCATTTGAGGGAAGCCTTTAAAGTGTTGCTATAATAGTTTGGGCAGATATTTAAGCGTCATTTGAGCATCATCTAGGTCGCCAACCATAGTTAGCCCATTAACACCCGGATTTAATTGCGGATAATCGGTTGACCATACTGGCGATACCAAGCGTCCATTGACGGTTACGGTATCAGTATCACAATCCATGACGATTTCTTCCCCTGCATTAGCAATATAAGTCGGTTCATTCGGTTGTGGCTGAGTGTGTTGCCATACTTGTAAATCGGTAAGAGTCATATAAGGTGCCGTGTATGGCACTTTGTTAATGTCTTCCGTGATAGGGTGTTTTAGGAATGTTTGACCAAACCCGCCTAAGGCCGACTCATATTCATTGTTAGTATCTACCCAGCGACCACTCGCAATTAAATACTTGTTTCGATTGTGATAAGGGTGACCATCATAGAGACTATATTGATGCAATTCCCACGTATAAACATTGCCGGATTTTGTCAAGTCCATAAATACCCAAGCATTGGTTAAGCAGTCTCTTTCTTCTTTATTAACGGTTGTAATATACTTATCCACAGTCTTTTTGATTGATTTCTTCGTCACCTTGCCACGCTTAGACCTGCTGATTTTAGTCACTGTTTTAGTAGTTGTTCCAGTTTTAATCTTAACTTTTTCGTCTTTTTTATTGGTAAATGCACCACTTGGGCCATATCCCCAGTAAAGTGTTTTGTAGTTGCCATCATCAAATGTACTTCCCGGCTTGCACAACTGCAACGCCACATAGGTCTTACCACCTTGCATATGGTCGCCAATGACAAAACGGCCAATCGTATTACCGCTAGCATCGAGCAATGAAAATTGTGCTTTTCCCATTGCCCGCCCGTTATGAGTGCCTGAATATCGCATATGGTGTAACCCAGCACGAACACGATAGTTGGTTAAAGCCTGAGTTATCCCAGTATACCGATAAGTTGGGCCTAGCCAAGCGACATCATTCGAACTAGTTGGCATTTTCCCAAAGTCTTTGAGACCATTCACAATTGCCACTTTCATGACGGTTGTATCCGTATTTATTTCAGCACTACCTTGATACTTGTACTTATCATCGGTCTTAATACCACTAATGGCATTAGCATCGTTAGTCCACATTCCCATACTAGCAATAGGATCATTGATTACTGGAACATCGGGTTGAATAGCACTAGCTTGATCATTAGGAGCTTCCGGCCCTAAACCAAACTGACCGCCATTAAGATTGAAACCAATGTATTTTAACGGCCGTTTAGGTATAACTTGAACAACCGGTGCTGTTCGTGCAGTGCCATCAACAGTAATCGTGTTTAAGCCGTTATTTAAAGGCTTCTGAACTTGTGGCAGGGTTGCACGTGGGTCAGACTGTACAAAGGTAATCGTAAGCGTCATGTCATACATCCCCGGGTTAATTGGAGCTGGATCACTAATTGCGGTAATATGTCCCCAATATGTTACTTTAGGTTCAAAACCAAATACTAGTGGGTATTCTTTACCATTATCACTAGGATCATCACTTAATAGCAACCCGCTTAAATTGTGCATTTTCTGATTAAATTTGTCTTGATTATCAGCGCAGTAAATGGATACCGGTATACTAATCGTCCGGCTGGTAAAGTCAGTACCATTAAATTGGTTACCATACATGGCCGGTATGTCAGTTACTTGTTCAGCCATGGCTGGAGCGCTAGGTAATACCACGTTACCCATCTCAACTTGTAAATCTTTTCGGCTATTTAAGCCAGCATATTCAAAATCATCTCGTTGTAAGGTCACGATTTAACCTCCTTTTAAGTTTAGTTATGTAAAAAGGGCGTCCAATTAAGGACAACCCTTTGATTAGTACCCCATCATTTGTGAATACTGCGAAGCTGTTTTGCTGTCAGATTTAACGGCATTAACCACGTCAGACTTAGCAATAACGGCTTGTACATTACCCATGTTGCCTAAGATGGCAGACATTAGGCTGATTAGTTTATCAAGCTTTTTATTGCTTTCATTATTGGTAGATGTAACTTGGCTACCATTGTTGCCATTTACAATTTGGTTAGCCTGGGTGATTAATTGGTTAGCCCGTGATTTATTAGTCAATGGTAACACCATTTCGGGTTTATTATGTTCAGCAACTTCGATTAGCTGGTTAGTATTGATAATGCCACCGTTCTCAAATGCCTTATGACCAGACGGACCCCAGCCACGAGTAACTCCATATGGAGCTAAATCACTACGCCAATTACTATCACGGATAACAGCTATGACTTGATCGAGTGCTGAATGAATATTCTTGTGACCAGCCTTAGCCCATGCATTCCATGTGCCTTTTTTATACTGGAATAATCCAACAGGTAATCCTGTACCGTCATGGTCATCATAACCGCCACCAGTAGCAGGATTAACACCAGATTCAACATGTGCTTGCCAATACAATCTCTTGATATCGTTAGCCGATAAGTTAACCCCACCAATTCTAGCGGCTTGATTAGCAATACTAGTAAATTCACTCATACTCATATGCCCAGAAGGCGAGTCACCACTTCCGCCATCACTACCAAACATGGATGCCAGTTTAGAAATCATTTTCCAAAAGCCAGAACCCACTTGCTTTTTAACTAACTTTTGCAAAGCTGAACTAGCTGAAGTGTCCTTTTCATCTGAAGAACTTGCCTTCATTTTTAGAATGTCTAGCCAACCAGCTGTTGTTGACCCCGAGTGGCTAAATGGATTTGATTTTGAAACACCAACATGAACGTGGGTGCCGCTAGACCCTAATTTAGCAATAGCATCACCAGTTTTGACTGTGTCACCCTTTTTAACTAAGATATCCGCACCGCTATTATACTTACCATTAAGCTCTTGATAGATAACGAAGGCGTCCTTAGCTTTAGTAACAATTGATTGACCAATCCCGTTAGCACCGCCCCAACCAGCTGGTGCACCACCAACGCGCCAAACAACTCCAGGGTGCATAGCATGGACAGTCTTACCACCAGAAAAGTCGTCACCATCATGCGCAGAAAAACCACCTGATACTGCTCCACGATTACCAAATCCTGAAGTTAGCGTCCAACCTCTGCCGGGAGCTTTAGCCCAAGGGCCTCCCATACCACCACCACCGTCAAGATCAACCATTGACCAAAGTGTTGACCACCACGTCTTGGCTTGCTTCTCAACGCCATTAAATAGACCGTGGCCAATGCTACTCATGACACCTGAAACACCCTTAGAAGACCAGCTAAACAGATTTTCAAGTGATTTAATTGGGTGAGCAATAATGTTAGTAGCGGTCTTAAAAAATTTTTCTAAACTACCAACCTTTTTACCAACCCAACTAGTAACGCCTGAAATACCGCTAGTAACACTGTTTAGTATATCGCCAAAGAATCCAGTACCTTTTGCGTACTTAGTCACGCCCTGCATACTCATTAACATGGCTGTCTCACTAGCATTCAATACCTCAGTGCCAGCGGGCAGCATCATCTTAGTGTTACGACCTTGTACAATACCTGAATCGCCGTTAGGTAGTACAACCATTTCTTTATTGCCAGTTTGAGGGCTATCATTACCATCATTAAGCATTGCCATAGTAGGCTTAGTAATTGGGTTACGTGACCCGCTAAACATACCAGTACCAGTTGCAAAATGAACATGGCCTATATCACCAATAGTCTTTTTCTTACCACCAAACTTATTGATTACCCAGTCAACGCCATCAATTCCTTTATTGATAATGTCAATGACATCGTTCATACCGTCTCTAGCAAAGCCTTTAAGGTCTTTCCACAAGCCACCAAAGATGTCCTTTACGCCATTAACAAGTCCATTCCAACCAGATTTAAATTTATTACCAAAACTTCCTAAAGCGTCCATAGTTCCAGAAGTCCAGTTACTGAAAGTCTTGCTTAATTTTTTAGTTATTCCGTAGAAAAAGTTATGAACACCATTCCACATGCTGTTCCACTTTTTACCGAACCAGTTTTTGAATCCATTCCATGTTTTTGCTATTGCACTAGTCCAAGATTTGAATTTTTTGTGAATACTATTGAAAATATTAGCGTAAAAATTATGAACAAATTTCCAGTATGAATTCCAAGCTTTTCCAAACCAGCTCTTAAAGCCATTCCATGTTTTACCAATACTACTAAAGAATTTCCTAGTGTTCTTAACTGAGCCATTCCAACTGTTTTTAAGCGTCTTACCCATGGCTGACCAGTGGCTGTTCCAACTCTTTCTAAAGTTCTTTTTAAAGCCATTCCACTTTTTAGACATATTGCTGAGGGCTTTGCCCACCGACTTACCGACATTTGAGCCCCATTTAGCGATACCCTTGCCAAAGTTAACCACTGATTTAAATGCCTTGTTAACCCATTCACGGAATGGTTTAATATGCTTGTAAGCCTCGTAGAATGCGACCCCTAGGGCGACCACAGCAGTTAAAACTAGGCCGATTGGGTTAGCTAATAACAGTCTGCTTAATGATAGGAACGATTTACCTAGTGTTTTAATCCCAGCACCAAGCACACTGAACGCCTTAGAAGCACCCTTATAAGCAATCTTAGCCGTCCACTTCAAGCCCTTACCAATCTTGCCACCGACTGATTTAGTGTGTGTCCACATACTGCTAATCGCACCTTTGGCCTTGGTTGTGGCTACACTAGCAGTCGTCTTTAACCAGCGCCCCATTCCAATTCCTGAACGCTTAACAAAACTTGCAAACTTGGTTAGTTCACGCTTACCTTCAGCACCATCTACCTTTGGCTTTAACACAAGCCGGCTAAGCTTGCCACCCATTCCCTTTGCCAGGTCTAAACCACTGAAGGCTAGCTTTAATGCAGATATGCCTTTACTTGCGACAAATGCACTAGAAGCTAAACCAGCGAATACTTTAGGGTGTTTCTCAGCAAACTCACCGATAATCTTCAATATTGGTTCAATATCCTTTAGCGATTGCACAAACACATTAAAGGATGTCTTAGAAGCAGTTTTCATTGAGCTAAAGAACGATTTAATCTCTTTTTTATGGGCGACAATGTTAGCGCCCGTTTTATCAATGCCTTTTGCTAGGTTAGACAACATTTTATTGAGGCTATCACCAACATTAAAGTTTTTACCAGTAAATGCTTTAGTTATGTCATTAATCTGCATAGCTAGTGCATTGCCAACTTCTTTAAACTCATATTTAGTGTCCTTATCACCAATCCATTTTGTAAATTGTCCCATTAGTGGTGACTTCATATTGGCAATTGGCTTGTAAACGGCGTCTAATAACCCCGGCATTTGAGTCCTGATTGATCGTTCCATACCAGGTATGGTCTTCATTAAGTTTTCTGAAGCTTTGGCGTACTTACCACCAAGTGAGTTCATAACTTCTTCGGCATCTTTAGCACTAATCTTACCGGCACTCATCTGGTCACGTAGGGTTGACATGGTTAGCTTACTGTTATGTTGTTGCTTCCTTTCAAAATCTAACATCTTTTCAGCGTACATTGGCAATTGATCATTAATCATGTTAAAGTCACCAAGTTGCATCTTGCCACTTGATAACATATGAGTAAAGTTTGTACCTAATCGGGTAACATTCTCATCACTTAGGTTAAGCGTATCACCCAATGTTAAAATAGACTTAGTTAACTCTTTAGTTCGTGGTGCATTGTCGAAAACGTGATAGAATGACTGGTTAAGTTCATCAACCACATTGATATTTTGATTAAACGCGGAAGCTAACTCATTGCCAATACCGACCATTTGTTTACCTTTTCCGTTAGATCCAGTTAAGGTAGCCCATGTGGCCGTCATTGTACGTTGTTTATTATCATATTGCACAACGGAATCTTTTAAAGCACCAAAACTAGCAGTGATTTGACCAATAGCGTTAGTAATTCCGTTTGCAACTAGATGTGCGCCTAGAATTGTGCCAAATAAATGAGATGTCTTTTTAGCCTTGTCATCAACGGAATCTAACTTAGACCGCACACCTGACATAAATCCATGCGGCTCTTTTTCCATCGCCTTAACTAGTTCTTTTTGACTAGTCTTAGCTTTAGCCATGGATGTTGCAATCTCATTAACACGCACTTGTTGCCGTTTATAAGCATCACTAGTAGCACCACTGGCATTCTTAATTCGTTCCAGTTCACTAGTTTGTGCCTTGTACTGGGCTTCCATGTTAGAATAGGCCTGTTTTAAACCACCTAAACGAGCCTTGTTAGCTTCGGCTGACTTACCCTCGGCTTCTAGGCGCTTTACATAGGACTCACTTAAAGCTGTACTTTGCTTATATCCCTTTTGTAGGTCTGCTAAACCTGAATTATAATACTGTAATTTAGACTTAGCCCGATCTAATTGACCACCCATACTGTCATATGAACGACTAGCCTTGTTTATCTGGTCAGCTAGCTTTAAATATTGTTCTTCACCGCTTTTAGTATCTCTGTTTAGGCCTGATTGGCGGGACTTTAACTCATCAATTTTAGCCTTCTGCATTTCCATTGATTTAGCTAGTCCGTCTACCCTAGCTGCTGCGGCCTTTTGATACTCACCCGCTGACTTTAATGCCGTCTCTTGGGCTTTCCATCCACTAGTGTTAGCTTTAACCTCAGCGGTTAACTGCTTGAGTGATTTAACAGCTTCTGCTGAATCTAAGCCAACCTTACTGGTCATCTCACGACCAACTACTTTTTTAGCCATTATTTTTTAACCTCCTTTTAGGCACAAGCGCTATAAGCCATATGTTTGACTAATGGCTTCGAGCGGGTCGACTAGTTCAGCACGATCTTCCTTCTTACGAGCATTCAAAGTCGCCATTGTATTAAAAAAGGAACTATCATCAAATTCTTTTGGTGATAGCCCCTCAGTTAATAATTGTTGAGCTAGCAAGTTGAAGTCTTCCTGCTGGTTTTTCAACTTTAGGACTTCCTTTTTAAGCTCACTATTACGCTTGTGCCGGCTTATTTTGACGACTTAGCGTCTTCAATGGCTTTACGTTGCTTCTGTTCAGACAACTTAATATCAGCGTCTGAAATACCATTTAAGCGCATGATTAGGTAACCAACGCCTTCGCCAAACCGTTCAAATGAAATGGTATCGTTGATTGTTTCCATTTGCTGATCAGTGTATTTCATTACACGTTGCACAAAATCGGCCATATCGTCCTGCAATTCTAAGTCATTTTTTATGGCGTCTAGTTCAGTGATTTCTTTTTCAGTATCATGTGATTCCAACATACCAATTTGAATCTTAGTAGCTAATCGAATGATATTATTAGTTGGTGTGACATTGGCCGTCTTATTGATTTTAAAGTAGTTTTTAGCGTTGATTTTCATAGTAATTTGTACCCCTTTGTTTTAATTTGTATGTATTAAAAAGGCCACCCAGTTGAGGGAAGCCTCTTAATTGTTACTATTGTGCTGCGCTAGAAGTTGAACTAGAAGCTGCACTAGTTGTTCCACTTGTTGACTTAGCATAGCCACCAAATGTTTCAGCATAAAGCTTATCTAGGCTGAAGTTAGCATCATTTGACTTGGCAATCATATAAGGTTGTTGTACGCCATTGGCAGCTAAGAAAATATTTGGTTTCAATGGTGTTAAGACGGTACCATTTAAGGCAGTTGAGTAAGCTGCTTCACTGTTAGTGTCAGTTGAGTTGTTAGATGCTTCTTCAACAAATTCAATGTTATTAAAACATTCATAGATTGAGATATCACCATCTAGTGATTGTGATTCAGCAATCATCGCAACATGTGGCTTAGGTAGTTGACGTACCCATGCACCTGTAGTAGAACTTTGTGTAAACCCTTTAAGCATTTGATTAATCTTAAAGTCTAAGTCTAAAGCGGTTAAAGCCAGCGTAGGCATAGACTTACCATAAGCCGTACGCTTGATTTGTCCGTTTCCCCATCCGGGAGTTCCAGCTGCTTCGATGGCGGATACGTTGATTTGACTGAAACCTTCGCCATTATGATCGGCAACATAGATTCCGTCAGTAGATAGGCCTTTGGTAGCGTCTTTAATTAAGTCACCGTTATCGTCTAGTAAAGCAAAAGTTGCTTTAACAATATTATGTTTTGACATTTATAAATCTCTCCTTTATATCATTTCATTTTTAGTTACGTAAATTGTTTTGGTCAATTGGTTGGTATTTGGATCAGTTGTGTGGTGCTGACTAGATACAATTAACCAGCCAGCATCTTTAAGAGTTTTCATCAAAGCTATCTCAGCTTCAATCGGATTAAAGTCATCGGCTAGGTCAATCTTATAAAATATTTGAATTTCAACACCCATTGCTAGGCCTTTAAACGTACTGTTTGCATGGTAGGCCGGACTTGAATCGGTCTCTTGTAATAGCATGAGTGTAATATCAGTGTTGTCTAAATCTTCGTTAGGTATCTCATTAAGGTAGACTTTATCGAGCCACGTAAAATTGAGCGCGTTAACTAGGCTGGCTACCTGTGATACTGGTAATAACACTAGTCATCGTCCCCCTTCTTATACTCCTCTAGCATGGCGTTAAAGACATCATCTTGTGAGTCAGCTAAATTATCATCAACAAAGTGGTCAGCCTTAATGTGCTTAGTGCCATCGTTTAATCGTCTAGCATTCATATCATGATACTTGTTAGTCCACCCGACAATTGAACTACCATCATGTTCACCGTCTATGTCATTGCTGTTATAGCTTATGTTATCAGCCATATGTCCGTATTTTTCGTCTTTATGTGAGCTGTAATGTTTCTTTCGTGTAACTTCCGCCAAGTTATCAGCTAACTTCTTAGCACCGGCTTTAGTTATCTTCTCTTGTTCAGCTTCGTCAGGGACTAGCTTGTGGACATCTTTAAGCCAGCTTTCTAATTGGTCGGCCATATCACCTTTTGCCATAGCTATGCCCCCTTGGTAACCTGTTTGAGTGTCAAGTAATCGCAAGATAGATAATTACTAGAATCATCTATGCTGTCATTGATAACATCGTAAAGTTTACCTTTATACTGGCACTTAATGCCCTCATAAACTTTAGGATTATGCCGAATGATGACCACTACTTGCTCTAATTGTTCGGCCGTGAGTTGATACGAAGATGCAATTGATCGTGTATAGGGTACACAGTATAAACTAAACTGACTAACAAATGTCTGTTTACTTGTTCCATTAATAGGGTTTTGAACAGTTTTAACCGTGCCAATCTGTATCCGTTGATTAAAATCAACTGGAGTTAACTTATTAATTGCCATTGTCGCTCACCTCATCCTGCTTTTGACTATACAGGCCTCGCAATTGACCGATAATTGAATCCAAAACTAAGTCAACTGGATTAACAGTGTTTGAAGTGATTGATGTCCGGTAATACCAGTATGAACCAGCTAAGGCGTAAACAGCCGTTTCAAACAAATTGCTCACACCGTCCATTTCGTAGAAACCTGTAACGCTATTATCATCCCCAATGGCCTGTTTTATATAGCTAGTGGCTGCTGACAAATAGCCTTTTAGCAACTCGTCGTCATCATCCCCATCAATTCGCAAAGATAATTTTAATGTTTCTAAATTAGCTGCCACTTTATCACATCCTTACTTAGCCGCCCAGATGGTAACTGTACTGTGTATTTATCGGCGACATAAATTGACTAATTACTTAGCTGTTGCTGTAGAAGCACTAGCTGCAAAGTTGGCTGGTTGGTCAGCAATTGCACTGAATGATCCTGCCACAAAAGCATCCGCATCAGTAGGTTCAACATCAAAACGGTCAATTACACGAATCTTAGTTTGATCCTTTTCAAAGGCACCACCGCCGATATTTGTAGTCAACAATGAAAGATTTTCTCGATCAAACAAAGTAACCGCTTGTGACAAGTCACCATAGTAAAGTGGATAAGCTGGTGCTGAGGCAGTTCCAACGTTAGGCAACCACTTGTCAGCTACTTCTACAATTCGTTTGCCACGGATTAAATATTGATCAGGTTGTGTTGGATCTGGTTGTAATAGGTAATGTCCCATAGCATCTTTAACTTCGGAAAGTACATTGAAACCTGACGTATTTGTCATTAAGAATGATGTAGATTTAATGGCAGGATCAACAGCAGTGTTAATCATAGTAATAATGTCGTCGAACTTAGCCAAACTAGGTTTCTTAGGTGCTGCATTCATTGCTGCAATAATCTTAGCATTGCGAGTAACAACAACTTTCTTAGCAATCCATTGAGATAACCAAGCTAAGATGTTGTCGGCTGTATCTTTTAGTAACGAATTAGTAGCAGTAGTAATCCCAGCATAACGATGAATAGTATATTTGATAATGGATAGTTTAGGATCATCATTGTCGCCAATCGTAGCTGTTTCGTCATCTAAGTCAGCTAATGGAGTAACGTCAGTCCATTTTTCGTAAACTCGCGACCCAGTTTGAGTTGTAACAGATTCCCGATTAACATACTGTTGTAATGAAAAGTATTGACGAACCAACGCGTTAATTGCTGTTTGAATATCTTGGGGAATAGTCAAACCAATTGCATTGCCACTTTCATCAGTAGATGAAGTTACCAAATTCATAACTTTAGGGTCACCTTTAATCATGCCTTGGAAATTCTTAATGAACTCATCTTTGATGTCTTTTTCATTATCATCAAGTGGAGTCTTTTCCTTATCATCCATATTGGCAATTTCTTGAGCCTTACGTTCTTCTTCTAATTGTTCATGTAAAGCATCACGACGGGCAACCGCATTGTCGCGGTCTTGTTTCATTGCTTTAAATTTGTCTTGATCAAAGCTGTCGTCAAGGACAGCTGCGTTTAACTTGTCGTTCAAGTCCGATACCTTTTGACCTTGGGCAATCCAAGCATCATTAATTGTGTTAATATTAGCCATTAGTTGGCCTCCTTTTGATTTTTTTCAAATAAAATAGCCAATTTGCTGTTTCGTAATTCAGCAGATTGACCATTAGTAGTATTTTCTTTTTTAGACGGCTTAGCTTTATCCTTGTCCGACTTATAAATTAAATTCATTAGCTTATTAACTGCAGATTTAGGCGGAATGTGTGAAATGGCATTAACCGGTTGCAATTGTTGGTCATTAGCAAACATAATTTCGTCAGCGAAGCCTTTATCGACGGCATCACTAGCGGTTAACCATGTTTCATTTGCCATTAATTGTAGTAAGTCGGCTTGATCCATGCCAGTTTTGGCTTCATAAGCGCTGGCAATTGATTGATCAATGCCATTTAAAACACTGGCTTCATGCTCCAAATCGTCAGCATTACCAGCTGGCTGTGACCAAGCCTTGTGGATCATAATTTGAGCAGTTGGTGAAATGTTGATATGATCACCAGCCATAGCAATCACGCTTGCCGCACTAGCTGCTAAGCCTTGAATGTTAACTGTTACATTACCAGCATAATTTTTTAGCATAGTGTAGATTTCACTAGCTGCAAAAACATCGCCACCATTGGAAGCAATATCAACTTCAAGTGCTTCGTCATCACCGTCGTCGTCATCGCCACTGTCATCATTTAAAATGTCAGCAACACCCGAAGGTGATACTGCTGGCATTCCGAAGAACTGATAGAAACCGGCTGTTTGATCATCAACAATATCACCTTTAATCATCACTTTCTTTGTCATCATTATCACCTCCTTTTTCTGATTTAGCAGCAGGCATTTCATCTGGAAAATAACCAGTCTGCTGTAGTAACCAAGTTGCTTGATTGTTAGCAATTGTTCCATCTTTAGTTAGCCCCGATAGGGTAGCTGCAAACGAGTCTCCTAATGGGTCAACAGCAGTCCGTATATTGGCCGTTATCTTAGCATTAAGCTTATTATCCAACTCAGCTAAAATCGCCTGTAAATAGCGATTAAGTGCGTTGGTGTACATGCCTTTAATTTGGTCGATATTACTTTGCTGGTCACCTTGGCCATTCAAATAGCTGTCAGGAATGCCAAATACTTTAGCAATTTGCTTGCTCGTCCAATCTGTTTGGCTTAACAGCTTAGTAACATCGGCTTTCATTTCTAGTGGTTTGTAATCTTCCAGTTGATCAATAACGACTGGGCCACCATTTGAACTGTTCACCTGTTTCATGAATTTACGTGAACGGCTAGCCTTCATTTTCTCGCTTAGCAGTCCACCATGCTGAATAGATAGAACGCCGGGAGCACTAATTGAACGTGCTAATGCAGCTAGCGTTAAATTATTAGACGAACTCTTGACTTGTAACTCATTCGATAATGCTTTTAATGGACTGTTACCTGTCATACCGCCATCGGTGCTAGCCCAGCGAATATGAATCATGTCAGACTGCGGTACATATTGAAGAACACCCAAATCAGGCTCGTCAAAGGTAATCGTATAGGTTAAACCACTACCATCATCTAATAAGTAGGTTTGCACTTGGCTAGGTCGTAAATATTCCCAACGTAAATCTAAACCATTAGGATTGCGCCAGCGATATGCAAAACATTCACCACCCAATAACAATTGGGAATACATAGACTGCCAAAACGTATGTCCGTTAGCAGTCGTGCTAGGGTTGTTTAGAATACCTTGTGCTCGTGGCATACTGGACGTTAACTGTATCGTAGCTAAGTCCCCAGATATTTGATTAACTGCTGAATAAATATCTGAATTTTCCAAGGCATCCTTGGCACTAACATATTCATTATTGCCAGTTGGTGACAAAAAATTAACGATATTGTCGTCTTCTACTGGTACGCTTTGAATATTAACGGAATTGTTTTTTGCTGTTGGTGGTTCAAAGAAAGGCATTATTAATCACCTCCTTTTTGGCCAGCGGTTACGACTTCTGAAAGCCAGCCAACTAAAAACAACGCTCCAGCGATTGCTAGAACGCCTTGTGCTTTACCAAATAAAAAGGCTGCATATACTCCAGCAATCATACTTAGAATAAAACATAACACGTCAAAGTAACGCCAGATAGTTGCAAAAAATTGTTTAAAAATCATTCATATCATCTCCTAGCAATCCCGATTCCGGGTTATTAAACCATTCGAGAACTTGTTTTTCGTTCATCCGTTCGACCTGTTTATCAGGATTGTTTACATCTGCAAAATCTTCAAAGTGATACATAGCTTGGAATAAGGCATCAATTATCGCATCAACTACATCAATCTTCAACGTGGCTTTAGCTTTATCGACTTGAATACCAATTTTATCTTCATAAATTTCAGCGTTTAGTAACGCCTTTTCCATAATCCGATCATCCAAGCGGTCAACTGAACCTTCAACAAACATTATCTGCAAAAACTTAGTTGGATCTTTCAATTCACTAGTTCGCTGTCGAACAGCTTGCAATGGCCACCCAGAATTTAAGTCTAGTTGTTTAATTGTGGGCGTTAGTCCCATCGCATCATACCCGAAAAAGGCAACTTCAAGTCGATGTTGTTCAACAAAATTAAGTAACCACTGATAAACTTGTTCGTTATTGATTAGTCCTTGTGGATGACTAGTGATTGTACAAAATCCCTTTTGAGCTAAGTCCCGATAATTAATACCATCTTGTTTTTCTTTAGCTTCAATTGAACCAGCGTTCTGCCATGGAATAAAGCTATGCTGATAAATAAACCACCGTTGTTTGTCCTTATTATCAAGATAAGGGAATACAAACGCTAACGCCGTGTTATCACTAAACAGCGAGTAGTCAAATCCGATATAAACTTGTCGATCATCAAAATTAAATGATGGGACAATAGCTTTTTCAACGTCAGGCAACTTCAAAAAGCTGTCAGTCGATTGTTCTAGCCACAAATTAAGGTTTTTATTTTGAAAATCGTTGAGTGTACCAGATAAGGCGTCAGAATCACGCTTATCTGTCAAGCCGTTCAACAGCACTTCTCGTTGACTTGGTAAATCTAGCAAGGGATTACTTTTAACCCATGTATCGGGCTTGTAAGTTTCATCTAGTTTGTCCTGCGACCAGATAAGCCCCAAATATGTATCAGCATCACGCAAGTAATCCTGTTCCATGGCTTGCTGAATCATACGCTCATCGTCATGGAATGGTACGGTTGGATCAGGATATGCCGTTGAAATTTGAATAAATTGCTTATTACGCACCTTAACTTGACCAGAAACGATTTTAGAAATCTTTTGCCGGGTCTTAATTTCACCAATTTCATCAAATATAGCCGTTGTGAAATGAAAACTATCATACTGACCGGCTTCATGACTGATTGCTCGCAGCTTGTTGTTATTACTACTCATAACAACTTGATCAGATTGAGATGACAATGTTCGTGTATCTAATCCACTATCTTGAATTAGTGTTTTAAATGGTTCAATCGTTGCAATCTTGGCTAGCATTGATTTAATGTAGCCCAGAATCTTACTAGTTTGCTTGTAATTAATAGAAGATACTAAGTAGTCTTGGTTAGATAATCCCAATGACTCAATTAAAAAACTGTAGGCAGTAATAATCGCCATGAGGTAAGTTTTACCTTGGCCACGTGAAACTGAAACAATAGCTCTTGAGAAACGCTTACCACCGTCATCGTTACGCCAGCCAATTAACATAGCCATGATGAACTTTTGCCACGGCATTAGTTTAGTTGGCTCACCTGTATCAACGTTTGGACAAATGGAAGCAAATTTAAGCACCTGATCCACTCGCTTTACCGAATAAGTAAAGGGAAAGTCAGCACTACCTTGCCGTTGCAAATCTCTAATATGTCGAAAAGCTGCTAGCTTAATCAAATAGCCAGTAGTTATCTTCTGATTTAAAACATCTAAAGCATACTGAGTTCCTGCGTCTACATATTGTTGGCAAATTGCTAAGCAGTCTAATGCTTGGTAAGCTCCAATAACATCGTGTGTTTGTGTTAAATCAACCTTCATTATTACCCTCCTAAGAACTCTTTCATACGATCAGCAACGCTGCGCTCGTCTTTGTGGTCATCTAAGTTTAACTTGATTAAATCACTGCGAGATTTTGGTGATAAGCCTAGTTCAGCACCTAGCTTCGTTAGATTTTTAACCGCTGAGTCGTAAATTTGAGTCATCGGGTTGCGCTTGTAGCCCACAAAGTCTTTACCAATTTTTTGGCCGCTCTGGTCTTGCAACGTTTTATAGATTGCTTGAACTTCACCGTTTTCTTGAATATGTTTATACGCATGGCGGTAAATCTCGTATTGGGAGGCATATTGCTCCACAAGCCCGCTATCTATGCGCTTTACTGGGGTATTTTCTTCTAAAAAGGGTACTAATTTACGCCAAACAACCTTAGCCTGCCGACCTAAGTAAGCTGGTGGTGTACGTGATAATTGCCCGCCGTTGACGTCTTTATCCGCTTTTTTCATTTTATATGCCTCCTTTCGCTATCTGATGACCCCCCCTACCTAAAAATTTTCAAAAATTGTTTCTATCACAAGATGACGGCTATGTGTGTGCTCTTCCTTGGTCATATAAGGGGGCGGGGGTTGTTTTAATTACCGTCTAGTATAATTACACTAATGAATGTTAAAGTCGCTTAAATCGCACGATAGACACTTATAAATTAATTAGGATTGACTGGCTTGATTCTTCTACAAACTTATAGCCTTTACTTTTTAGAACCTGCTTCAACTTTCTTTTTTGATTGGGATTAAAGCTGATAAGATCAATACAAGCCTTATCATCATTCTGTAAAGCGGCTCGCTTAATTGTGCTTTCAACATATTCAATTTGTTTATCAGTTAGTTCTTGTTGCATTACTGATTTAATTACTTTGTGGTCAGGAATCTTATCATATCTGTTCTTCATAACTGCCACTATCCTTTCTATTGTCCTAGTATCTGACTAAGATGTTCACGTTTAAGTTCTGATTGTTTAATACCTTTAATCCTTATCCATTAACACAACGATTGCTGATACATCATTGATTGGTGTTACGCTTTGTAACTCATTACCTTTCCCGCATCCGTAGTATTCCTGTTCCCACTCCGTCTTCTTGTGATGGCAACTCCTACAGATAACAGCTAAGTTAGCAATGTTAGCTTTCAGTGTTTCGTCAAACTCAATCGGGACAATGTGATCGACTGTCTTAGCGGGCGTGATAAGCCCTTGCACTTTACAGTAAGCACATAAGTAATGGTCACGCTCTAGGACTTGTTGTCTTAGGTGTGCCCATTGCCTTGTCCGATAGAAGCTGTATTGCTGACGCTTATCCTCATTGCGATAGCGCGTGACTGTATTGTACTTGTGTGTGTACTGTTTATCATTACCACGTGCCCAACGTTGCCGACTAGCCAGGTACTCAGCTTCATGCTCATAGTGCTGCTGACAATAGTGGTCAGGGAACGCAACCATTGCATGGCAGTTAGGATAGCGACATCTTCTTGTCCTTGGCATGTTGCTTCCCCCTAATCGTATCCTTCCTATAATACTTTACTTCAAACGGTAACAACTCATGACAACCGACGTGATAGCAATGGTGCATTTTAATTCCTGCCATATTAATTACCTCCATAATAAAAAGCCACACAACGATTAAGTTATGTGACTCTAGTGTTATAAAAAACAGGACAGCAAGGAATCGAACCTTACAACAAGTTACCCGTCTCCTAATAATTTATTTGTCGAAAAGAATCGTGCTTGTTAACCATTTGCCTCACTTGAAAGATTAATTTTGTACTTTGTCTTCTGGAGGAAATCCAAGTCATTTACTAATCTTTCGATAATACTAATATAAACTGTATCTTGTATGCTTTGTGTAACCAATTTGTACTGATTTTGTTACTTTTTGAACACTCTTAAATCTTCAATATCCACAAATGCCCATGCAAATTGTAGTAAAGCTTCATTTAATCTTTTATTTTCATAGCCTCGATTGTAACCTGTTAACTCTTCAATTTCAGACCAAGTTAATCGTTTGAAATAACGCAGTTCTAATACGTGGCGATGATCATAATCCAATCCACCACATGATATGATTACCTTGTTTAATATGTCCTTAGCATAAACATGTAATGTAACTTTAGTTTCCGCCCCATTATCAGCACTATGGGATACTGGCATGCCACTAATTACTGGCGATTTAATATCGACAAATGCAGTATGTGCCATGTTCTGCAATGTTGGGAATTCTTTTTCAAAAAAACATTTAACTTTTTCTATGGTCTTAACTTCATCTAATTCTGGTAATAATGACACGCCCTCAGCTCCCGTAGTATAATAATATTTGTTGGATATATTGCTACGAAGCGTTCCTCTATGAGGGATGCTTTTTTATTTCTTTTGGATTTCAATGTCAAATTCCACTGCTAACTTACTAACATAATCTTTACTACGTTTAATTTTATTAGCGATTTCTTTCCTGTTACATCCTTGATAAGCCAGCTTAGTAACTTTAATAGCATCTTTTTCATGCCGATGTTTCGTTTCCAACCTACGTCTGTCCCATCGCCCATCATCAGTCGCTCCCTTGTCTAATAAACCAATAGATTTTGAATAATTATTTAATTTTGTACATTTTCTACATCTACAATTTCGTTCGTTAACATGACCAATTTTAACCACATCATCTAATAAACCATTAAGTTCGTGCCACTGTTCTCTCGTTGGTCTAACTCTCTTCTTAACTTTTGACATAGCGTTTAATCCTCTTCCTCTTCATTTTCTTCTATTACAATCTCCCGAACGTTACTAATATCAATTAGATGTTTCTTACCTGAATTTTTGTTCCATATTGGTAAAAACCGATGTTGGTATGAGCTATTAACTAAGTTATCTATATCAGATGATTTAACTTTCATATCATTCCAGTTCATTCCATCATATGCAATAATCTCAACGGTTTTATATTCAACTTCTGGAGGTCGTGGTTGTGGTGCTGGTTTTGATTTTGAACGGTTTGGTAAATACATATATCAATCCTCCAATTTTTCTGCTAACTCTTCTAGCTCTGCTTCAACCATCGCTCTAAATTCAAGTTGGTTCGCTAAAATAGTTACACCAAGTTCTGTTGGCTCTAAAAGATATTTATTTTGTAACTGCAATGTTCCAATTATGATTTCTGATATCATTTCACCTGTCGCATATCCGTCAGCATACGTTGGTAAGACTTCATCTACGATGAAATTTTGTACTTCTGTTACTTCTGATTCAGTCATCTTCTACCTCCTTGCTGTCAATTCTTAGTGTTACATGATTTCCTTCCTTTAGCTCATCCAAAATCCAGTTAGCTAACCTTGTTGCATCGTTGTCAGATAAATCAATTTCCGAATCCTGAAATGAACCAATACTAATATCATCTGAGCCCATTGGAAATTCTTCCGTCCATTCGAATATGCTTAACTCAGTCATCTTCTACCTCATATCCAAGTTGGATTAAAACAGATTCTATACCGTTGATTACTCGTTCGTTGTATGCTAAATCGGCATATCCAGCTGTATTAGATAATTGAGTAGCCACCTCAAGGAAATCTGTATCTTCTACGGTCAATAAAACTTGTGCTCCATTCTTATCCAAAGTTACCTTTTTCATGTTTGCGTTGAATCCAAAACTGTTATCTTTCATTCTTAATTCCTCCTAAAATGGTAATAATATCTCTGCAATAACATGGTTCTTCTGTTGACTGCTTAACTTTTTGTAAGCCTTGAACACGTTATAATGGTTGTAACGTAGCTTTGTCATTGACTTATCAATCGCCAACAAAGTCTTAATCATGTCTTGATTGTGGTATTCAAATATTTGTTCTAGAAACTTAGCAAAGATTGCTTCATCACTTGATAGGTTGTTCATATTCATAATTGGTCGCCTCAATCCATGGATAATTAGTACTTGTCTTAATCAACGGTGGGTTAGTTGGCTTCTTGCCATCCTTAATCCGTTGATCTTGCTTCTTTTGCGTCCAATGTAGGTCTAGTTGTTTAGTGACTCCTACACAGGCTGTCTTGAAGTCATGTGTACGGACAACTACAGCTTCAACTGGAACTCCATATATTCGTGCAAACTGCTTAAACGTTAGCTTGTTAGCTGTTGATATACCATAATCGCTAAAACTATTTTTCACGTCATAAACATGCTCTATCTGACCAGCCTTATTTCGAATTACAATATCTGGCGTATACTTCCAACTTGGTATTACGGCTGGATATATTGCCCACATCTTTTCAATCAAACCGAATGATTCATGAACAGTAATTAGCTCTGGTGGTACCTTATTCAAAATAAACCTTTCATAGAAAGCTAACTCTTTTTCTGAATCCCAATCTTCACCATATTTGTGCAACTTTTTGCCAGTCGTTGGCATCTGTCTTTTCAATTCGCTAATTGCCCTTTCTCTGCTCGCCCAAAATTGTTAATTTAATCAATTACTCGTACCCTTTTCTCTTACGGTAAGCCTTATTACATTTAGGACACGGACTAACTTGTACTCCAATCGAACTTTCAACATATACTCTTCCAGTTCCTTCACATATTTCACACATTAAAATATCGCCATCCTTTTATCTTGAGTTTCTTTAAATTTAATAATTCCATCGTTTTTCATAACACCTTTATACATTCGACTTAACAATTTTGGATTGTAAATCTTAGATAATTCATCGCTATTAAGATTGGTGGTTATAATCGTCCTATTTCGCTTGTTTAACACACCAAACAATACCTGCTGTACGTATTCACTTGCTTCTCTGTTATCACGCTTAAACGAGGCCTCGCTGCCCAAATCGTCCAACACAAGCAAGCTAACCTTACCGAGCAAGTCCACCATGCGAGATTCAGTGTAGTAGCTATCCCGATGCTCGAATGAACCTTTAATCAATCGCAACAGTTCATTGACTGAAACGAACAAGCATGAAGCGTTAGGTTTAATATTCTCATTAACGCCTTTTAACATTGAAATTGCTAAGTGTGACTTACCAACTCCGGGGTTGCCAGTAATAATGGTATTAGCTTGATAATCACGGTTAAGGTATTTGCCTGCAATCTGTCGTGCTTTTTTTAAATTAGCTTCTGCTTCTGTACCGCTATTGACCTCGTAGTTATCAAAACTTGCTTGCCATAAATCCTCATCATCAATAATTGAATCTTTTTTTAGGACTTCGTAAAATCCACGTTTATAGCTCCGCAATGCTCCAGTAGTTACTAACTCGTTATTTTTATGTCTCCGCTTTTCTTCAACACATCTAGGGCAAAAGGGTATATGGTTAGCTAGCATTAGTAGTTTTTGATCTGGATGAACTTGGCAATATTGGTTAGTCTTTTTAACATGCTTTAAGAGTTCAAAATTCAACCCCGCCATAAGATTTTGTCCCTTTCTCTACCTTTGGTTTAATTTGTTGGTTTAAATACTGATCGAACTTGTTTCCAAACAAAGTACTTGGCTGTAAATACTTATCCGTAAAAAATGAGTTAGCATCGTTTGCGTCTAGTACCTTGTTATCAATTACCTTCTTAAAATCGTCCAATCTATAACCCTCATGCCATCTAGCACGAATCAGTTTCTTGTTTGATTCGACGTTCTTAAAGTGCTTACCAGCTTTTTCATTTAGGTAGTCGATTATTTGTTTGTATTGGATATGGTCGGACTTATTGTCCGACGTATTATTGTTAGTCTCTGTAGTAATCTCTGGTAGTCTATTGGTATTGGTTTGCTCATTTTGAGCAGATGCACTTGCGCATTTTGAGCAACTCGTTTGCTCATTTTGAGCAGATGCTTTGCTCACTCGTTCGTAGTCAATTCGATACCACTTCGTTTTGTCAAAGCCAGCTTTATTGTAGTTTGCTGTTATAAAAAATCCTTGTTTTTCCAAGCTATTGATTGTTCTGCGAAGCGTTGCATTACTCCAAAATGGAAACTGCTCATTCCACTTGGAATAACTGTTATAGATCCATTTATAACCGTCTCGGGTGTTATTAGATCTTTCCAACCAGTAGTGAAATTGTTGTAAAACAATAGCTTCGTTTAGTCCGACTATTTTTGCCAACGACGGTAGTACTTGCAGTGGTGGCTCACTGATTAGTAAATTGTTCATTTTACTTACCCCCGTAATCTCCTTTAATGTTCAATCGTTTCAAATCTTCGATGCTTAATTTGATACCAGTAACTGGTACATGATACTTGGCAGCAAACTTAGCTGATCCAATGCTCTCAATCTCACTATGATGAACTCTACATAATGCCATTACGTGCCGTTGTGAGTGATCAATCTTGTTCCGATTTGTCCGCCCTACTACATCAATATGATGGATGTCAGCATACTTAGAGCAAACAGTGCACACTCGATGCCGGCAGCATTGATAAAGGTAGTAACTTTCTTCTTTCGGCAACAGCTCATAGCCCTTTTTAAACGGCACTCGCCATTCGAACATGAAATCGATAACTAGGTCTAGCAACTGATTAGCATCGCTAACAGACGATTCTGTGGTGTCTGATAAGCTGATATACTTACCTGCGGTATAAAACTCGTACTGGGTATAGAACATTGATTTTAAAAATTCACTCGGCACTATGAAGTAAGTTTCAATGTCATGGAGCAATGCAAAGAATAATCTTCGTTGCTTTATTCGTGCTTTACGTGTATCAGCTATTTCATAATCAACATAAAACTCGCCATCACTTCCACTGACTGTCTCCAAATGGTCTTGATTCAACGGACTTTCTAATTCAATGATTAAGTTGTTACCACGTTGCACCGCTCTTGCTCGTCGCATTTAACCACCTCTAGAATGGCAAATCATCATCTTTTATATCTGGCATGCTGTTAAATGCATTGTTAGGATTTTTGCTAGGTGATGATTGACCGGATTGCTTATTTTGACTGTTTTGATTGCTATTTTTGGACTCAAGTAGTGAGAAGTTTTCAGCTACAACTTCTGTAATAAAAACTCGTTGTCCTTGTTTATTATCATATGACCTGGTTTGAATTCGTCCATCAATTCCAACCAATGAACCTTTGTGAGTGAAATTACAAAAACTTTCCGCATAGTTACGCCACATGACGCAGTTGATAAAGTCCGCTTCACGTTCGCCATTTGAGTTAGTAAACTGACGGTTAACGGCAATTGTAAATGTTGCAACTGCAGTTCCACTGCCTGTGTATCGAAGTTCTGGGTCTTTGGTCAAACGTCCAACTAATACCGTTCGATTAATCATTTTTCTATTCCTCCAAATTCTCTCTTGAAAGTTCGTACATTAACGCTCCACTTAAAATCAAAGCTTGACGATAACTCAAGTGGTCTAACGTCTTATCTTTCTTACCTAAGACGGCAAATACTCGTTCAGAAACATCTTTGTTAACTTTTTTGATGTTGTCCTTGAGGTAAGCAATAACTTTAAGCTTGTTTTCCTCTTCTTTTTTCTGATACTGTTCAAGTAATGAAACGCCTTGCCCATCGTCATCATCATCTGCAACAATACCGAAGGCTAGACACAAACTTGTCCGCTTAGCATAGGTTTCGTTTGCACCCTGCTTTTGCATGTTTGAATCATCTGGGAATGAATCACCGTAGATGATCTTTTCTTCACCACTAACATGACGAATGACAGTATAAATCTTGTGTGAAACCTTGCCGTTCGCATTAGCATCATCAATCACTCCTTGTGAAAAGCTAATGCCTGAATCTGCCGTAATGATCGCTTTACGGATTGCTTTGTCTATTGCACTTAAGTCAGCATATTTACCATAATGTGCATCTTTATTTTTCGATGGTTGAGTAAGAACCTTTTGAGTTTCATATAGAGCTTTATTAAGCTCTGGCGTTGTTGTAACGTCGATTGTTTGTTGTAACATGCTTGTTTCCTCCTTTATTTAAGTCAAGTCAGTCCTATTCTTTGCCAAATAATGCTTCAATTTCCTTGCGTTCTCGTTCTTGTTCGTATTCACGTTCATATTGTTCGAACTGTTGTTGATTCATGTGTTATACTTCCTTTGTTTAATATTTATCTTGCCTATTGTTTACATCTACATATGCTTTTTGGAATAAATCTTTATTTTTTAACTTCTTATATCCAATAAAACTGTGCTCCTCGCTACCACTAATAGCGTCGAGTACTTTTTTAATTTCTGCTGACGTTTCTATTGGTTTATCCGAACCCGTCAAATAAATGTTCGTGCCAAGATAATCATCTTTTATTGCTCCAATCGATTCTGGATTGACGTACGTGTAATCATCAATTTTTACTAACTTCATTACTTCTCGCCTCCTTTAATTGAATGCCCAATTAATCCTGCCACTACTACTGAAATTAGATAAAACGCTAATTGTCCTAAACTTACTGCTGCTACCATTACAATTCCTCCAGCCATTTATTAACTTTCGTTTTGATAAAAAAGTTTCGCTTAAGCTTGCTAGGTTCAAAAGCTGCTGCACTCAAGTTGTTGTTTAAAAGAAAAACATCAACTGAACTTTTAGAAACTCCTAAATACTCTGCTACTGTTTTTTTGTCCATTAGCATTGGATACTTGTCATCAGACAATCTGTTTTTGTTTACTGCCATTTCTATGCTCCTAACGTTGTTAGTCTGTCTGCTACTTCTAAGCTAGTCGTTACTGCTTGTTGGTCTTTCATAATTACTAATTTGTTCATATTATTTTCCCTATTTCTTGTGTATAATTTAGTTAAAGGGTGGTGATACAAGTGAATTCAAATGAAAAATTGTTAAATACGATAATTGAACTTGCTGACGATAGTCGTCCGACCAATATAGACCCTTCAAAAGTTCGCAAAGCTTCTACTCTAAGCGATATGGATTTTGCACAATCTCTACTTTCACTTGAAGGTTCAGGATTTATCGAACTACAATTTGGTAGTGATTTGTTGACTGATATTTTAATCTCAACAAAAGTTCCTACTAAGTAATATCAAGGGCGGTTCCATTAGGAACTACTCTTTTATTTTCCACTCATCTACAGGTGCATTTCTTCTATATGGCATTTTGTTTTTCTTTCTCCCTTCTAAATTCCAAATTCGTTAGCACGTCTCATTTATTCCAGTCACTATTTTGAATAGTGAAAAACAGGAATAAAGTGTTCAATAGTGTCTAATGTTTTATTTAGTTCAATAATTTGTTGCTGGGCTTTTTTCGTTGCACTGATAAGTTGATCTCCATTTTCAAGGATCAAGGAAATATTTGCCCGTTCTTCAATCATTCCTGGATTAACCTCTGTGACTAAAACTTTCTTTTCCATATTTAGTTCTTTCTTTTCCATATTTAGTTCTTCTTTTTTCATATTTAGTTCTCCTTTTCTGTTATTTATTCATCAAGTTATCGACTTAACTACATCGCTGACGCGTCTTTCATTTCAATTAGTGGAAGATATCCATTAGTTTTTAACAATTCGTACAAGCCTAAACGTCCCTTTTGTGTCCATTTAGTATTAAGCACTGCTTTTTCTGTACCATCTTTACGAGAAACCATCTTTGTTTCTGAATGTGTCCAACCTGTTCTTTGATATTTTGCATATAGTAACCATGTACCACCTTGTCGGTATTGAACACCCAATTTATGAAGCAATTTATTCATACCAGCTCCACTCATCCCATAATCCTTAGCAATTAGACTGATAGTCATTAATGCATCATTAGATAAAACTTTGTCGTAATATGAAACTTTAGGCTGGAATTCCTTAACCTGTTGTTCAGCAATTAATCTACCTTCACGTTCTTCTTTTAGTTGTGTCGCTAAATTAATAATCGTGTCAGGATTCAGCAAAGCCTCTTCAATCTTTTCATCCGTCAGATAAGCACCATGCTTTCGGATTGATGGTAGGACTTCGTTTGTTACCCAATGTTTAAATTGATTAGCTTTTTGCTTAATCTCTTTATTCTTAGATTGCCTAGATGCATCCCAAATCAATGAATAGACTCCAGACTCATTAATCCAAGTCGGCTTTTGATTTCTGCCTAAACTATCCTTCACAGATGGGGTACCATTTTGGACCCCCATCTTATCTTCAGAATCCACATGATCTCTAATAGCTTTGTTTGTATTTTCGTATCCCAGTACGTCAGCTACATCTTTGCCAACAAAATATGGTTCGCCATTAATTAGTACAGTTCGTACTTCGTTTCCTTCAAAGTTGAAATTTTGTAATTCATCCATATTGTTTTCCTTCTTTCATGTGTATAATTTAATTAGTCCAATAAAGGTGGTGATAATGATGCAATACTCAAAACGTGAACATGATATGGCAATTGGCGCAGCAACTGCCGAAGCTATGGTTGAAATCCAAAAAGAAATGAATAAAGAATCTAATGGTGACAAAATTTACGACCCAAATCTTGGATTAGAAGCATTTTCAGAAGCTTATGAACACGCATTAGAACTATACGCAGGTCATTACCCTGATTCTGATCAAGATTAATCTTTAACTTTCATTTTTTCCTGTCTTGTAGTTAATTGATGTTCCGTCTCACTAAGCACACACTTAGCCTGTTCATACGTCAAATCGCTATTAGACAGGATTTTTTTAATTTCATCCACACTCTTTATGAACCATTCTTCATTCCTAAAAGTCCATTTATTGATCATATTTTTCTTTCTCCCTTCTAAATTCCAAATTCTTGAATCACCTTCAAAATCAATTTATTTGACTTTGATTTGATCATTTAGTCAGCTCCTTTTCTAGATTCATTTAAAATAAAACTAGAAGTCACCCCTAAATAATCTGCAACGGCTTGTAGTGAATCTGCTCTTGGCATACTTTTATCCCAATGAGATATAACGCCATTCGTTAATTTCAAATCTTTTTCAATCCTAAAAATACTTACATCTCTTTTTTTAGCGATATTTTTAATAGCCGTATATACTGACATTCCATTCACCTCCAAACATTTTCTAAGAAAATATACAATAATCATTGACTGATAATAGAAAATATTCTATTATTAAAGCGTAGTAAATAACCTGATTCACAGATTGATAAAATCCTATAAATCAGCGTTTATCACTATTTTTAGGTAACATTAAAAAAATTGATGTTCGTATATTTTCATGTACTCCCTCAAGCACATTTATATACTAACACCGATTATATTCTAATGTCAACAAAAAATGCAAAATATTTTCGGAGGAAACATGAATACTTTATATTTAAGAATAAAAGAACTAGCTGATGATAGAGGTGAGAGCCTTGCTCAACTAGAACGTAATCTAAAATTTTCTAATGGAATTATCTCTACTTGGAAAAAAGGAAAAGCAAGTTCTGATAAAATTGAAAAGGTAGCAGACTACTTTAACGTAACCACAGATTATCTACTTGGTAGAACATCTGATCCTAACCCAGCTAATAATAATATGACAAAAAATCAGAAATTAATTGCCTACTCTATTGACCCGGATATATCAGATGAAGAACGTCAGGCCATAATAAATATGGTCAAGGAAGCAATGAAATTTCGTCGTAGACTGTAGGTGACCGGTATGACAGACTTGGAAAAGATTGAAGATATGTATCCACAACTTAAATTTTGGGGTATCGAAGTCAACAATCCACACTATCATGGCTGTATCATCGGCACTGACGTCTATATCAATACTCTTCAAGATGACATTGATTGGCTTAAAACAGCATTGCATGAGGCTTCGCACTATGAAAATGATAGTGGTAACCTAACAAACGCAAGATTAGTGGAAGTATTACGTGCTGAAGGATATGCTGATAGGCAATCTATACGGAGTTTCAATATTATGTTTGGATAACTTATAGACCAGATACGGATGTCGGTAAAAGCTGGGGATTTGGAGGAATGTAATATGTCAAAATGTGTGATTTGTAAAAATAAGATTGGCTTCTTTGCAAAGTATTTTACCGTCGATACTGGAGAAAAAGTATGCAAAAATTGTCTTTCAAACTCTGAACCAGAAATATTAATCGAAAATCTTTCCTCTGCAGCGGACGTAGCTTTTCATATGGATAATTCTGTTGGTGATACTTATTTATCATCTATTGGTGAAAAGTCTTTGTCAGATTCTCGTAGAGAGAATGAAGAAGCTAATAAGAAGCGCCTCCAACAAGAACTAGACCAAAAACGTCATCTTGAAGAACTGGCTAAAAAGAGAAAAGATGCCACCGATAAAGCTTCACGACAAGAAATATTTCATTTTAAAGTACGTGGTACCACCCACTATGACCTAGCAAAAATGGTCTCTTACGCACGTAAAAATGATTTGTTTGACCCTTACGATGGATATACCGCTGCAGACATCAAAGAATTCTCACCTTACGAAGAAGTGTATGAAACAGATCTTGTAGGATTGATAAGCGCGATAGAATTTAGAACAGACCCAAATAATAAATATGATAAAAATGCAATCACAGTCATTGCTACGCTTGACGATGGTGAATATATGTTAGGACATGTTCCTGCCGGAAACACTAAAGATATAAGTGAAATAATGACGAAACAAAATAATGGAAGCATCGCGCTAAAAATAAACTACACACTAACTGGTGGTAAATATAAGATTGCTGAGGAAAAAGAAGAAAAATTCGATTTTGACGAAGATTGGGACGTTGAAAAGGAAATGCAGCAAGAGGAAAACGAAACAGATTTTACCAAAAACCTTAGAATTAAGTCTGGAAAGAAAGAGTATGGTTTCAATATCCAATTATTTGATAATAACATTCAATGACGGAGGTTTCGTAAATGGGACTACTAATAATGATCGTCATCTTTCTAGCACTATGGAAGATATTAGGAGCACTAGGCCACATCTTTTTACCAATATTGGCCGTGTTATTTATCCTGACAACATGGATTCCTTCACAAACAATTGTTATGGTGATTTGGGTGCCAATCGCGATTCTTTACTTCATTGGATTGCTCGGATACAGACACGCAAACAAATAAAAAAGCACATCCCCTAACCGCCAAGTAAGATGTTAGAACGTGATTGGCAGATCATTGCAGCTAACATCCCTGGTATTTTCTTAGGATTTTTTACATTCTATACCGCGTTACATTAATACTTTATTTACAAAGGAGCGAATAGTTTATGGAAACGAGTATTATGACTATCATTGGAATAATTATATTTTCTATTGGAACATTAATAATATCTCTTGGTCGAACTTTAAATATCTTACGTTTCTTTTTTGGTGATCGTAGTATGTTTACACAGATGTTTTGGGGGATTATCTTTATCTGCATTGGCTTATTTTTAATCATACTTGATAGCCCTCAGCTTAGATGATATCTCCTTTCCACTCCGGTGACTAGATACAGTCCGACTCTGTATGTGGGAATAGTGGTTACTACAATATATGTAATAACCACAAAATAAAAAAGCCACATCCCCCACCGACCAAAGTTTGGGACGTGACCTAACCCTAAAAAACTACATTAAGTAGTCCTCTTTTATATTGTCTATTTTAGCATTGAGGGCTACTTCCGAAAAGAGAACGGAGGTTCGCCATTATGGCATCATTTGAAAAAAGAGGTAAAAGAACTAGAGTTGTCGTATCCGTCATGCAGAGTGGCGTACGACGTAAAGTGTCTAAAACATTTGATACAAAGAAAAAAGCTAAGGATTGGGCAATTATGATGGAAGCTGATAAGCTTCAAAACAGAAGCATAATAGCTTCTAGTATGACATTTGCCGATTACTTCAAAATGTGGATGGAGACTTACAAGAAAAACGATATAAGACCGTCAACTTATAATACCTATATTTCAACATTAAGACACATAAAAGAATCGTTTGACGGGATTACCCTTGAAAACTTAACGTATTCCCTTCTACAATCTAGACTTGATACCATCGGTAAAACACTTTCTAAAGGTACTATGACTTTGATTGTGTCTAGAATTAAAGCTTGCCTAAAAGATGCTCTTTACGACAAATATATTTTAGATGATATCTTCACACGGCTTAAACCACATGGTATAGAACTTAGCAAAAAAACTAACGCTTTATCAGTTACAGAATTTGAAAAATTACAGGATTATTTATATCACTCTAAATTAGATAAAGCTAGCCTTGCGATCCTTGTAGCATTAGAAACAGGAATGCGAATTGGAGAAGTGCTAGCCTTGCAGTACAAGGACGTCTCTATTCCCTTTAACAACATTCATGTTAATAAATCACGTTCTGGGAATATCGTTGGCAAGCCTAAAAATAAAAATTCTGTGCGTGATATAAAAATAACTAACGAGCTAGCTAATATAATCATCAATGAAAAAAACAATAGTACAGAATTTATTTTTAATTGCAGACGCCAAACAGTAAGAAATCGTCTCGATTCACTAATAAGCAAGTTAGATTTACAACCAATAACAATTCATGGGCTTAGACACTCACACGCCTCTTATTTGCTTTATAAAGGTGTTTCAATTAACTACGTTTCGGCTAGACTTGGTCACGCAAATACAAGCATTACTCAAAAAGTTTACGCTCATATGCTCAAGGAAGAGAAGACCCGTGAACAAGATAAAACGATAGAAATATTGTCAGTGTCCCCAAATGTCCCCAAGGCAATAAACAAATGTTGATATAACGGCGTTCGTAGTGGCTAGAATGTTTCAGTATTAAA
>JXWR01002110.1_pt1 | contig 38509 bp, 24 predicted proteins | sample 315541 | NCBI WGS metagenome assembly JXWR01 (sample SAMN03273951, study PRJNA271842) | soil metagenome | isolation source: rice field ambient CO2 | place: India: CRRI Experimental farm Cuttack,Odisha-753006 | collected 2013-12-17
CAAGAGATCTTGTTAACTCACAAGGGTACTCTGACTGGATAGAAATCTTATTCTTGACCGGAAACTATCGAACTACAAAGAAAGAGCTTAGTTAATACAAATAAAAAAGTACAATGTCCTCCAATCTTACCGAAGAACAAATTGCTGAATTCAAAGAAGCCTTTGCCCTCTTTGATAAAGATAACAATGGCTCTATCTCATCAAGTGAATTGGCCACTGTGATGAGGTCATTGGGTCTTTCGCCCAGTGAAGCAGAAGTAAATGATTTGATGAACGAAATAGATGTTGATGGTAACCATCAAATCGAATTTAGTGAATTTTTGGCTCTGATGTCTCGTCAACTCAAATCAAATGACTCTGAACAAGAACTACTAGAAGCTTTTAAAGTATTCGATAAGAACGGTGATGGTTTAATCTCCGCCGCTGAGTTGAAACACGTGCTAACATCCATTGGTGAAAAATTGACTGATGCCGAAGTAGATGATATGCTAAGAGAGGTTAGTGATGGATCAGGCGAGATCAACATTCAACAATTCGCTGCTTTGTTATCTAAATAGGTGCATCCTTGTGATTTTTTGCTCCCGTTATCTTACCCTTACCATTCTGGTTTTATAGTATTCGTTGAGTATCGTTTCATCTAAAGTTTGACAACCACACGCAAATATATACTGTACGTAGACAGGGTTAATGTTATTTATGTAGATAAGTAATGTTCCTGAGAAGACAGTTTAAATAAAGGATACGGATTGTTTACCAAGGCGGATAACTAAATTTAGCCAGTATTAAGTTCAATGTTGCGTAGCTATTTCATTATTTTAATTTATGCAGTCTGTCATCTTCTTGAGGAACAACATTTCGTTTGTATCTTTCAAAAGGATTTAAGTTATCGTCAGCAGCAGAAATATCTCCCGAATAGGCCCTCTCCATTTCAATAGGTCTTGGTTCGAGCGATTTTAGTAATGGCTTTTTCTTTGGGACCACTGGTGGCTTTTTCTTCAGGTTATCATTCTTTTTTGGGACAACAGGCGGCACTTTCTTTGGACTAGACCTAGAAGGTGGAGGCCTTGGTGGAGTAATAGACCCCGATGCAGACACATATTTTTCATCTAGATCTGAGGGAACAGGGCTAGAGTCCTTCACTTTTTTCGAACCGCCTAACTTTTCCAAATTAACGTTTGTTTTTCTTAATTTGATATGCGACAACTCATTGGTAATGGAGTTTAAAACTTCATCTTGTCCAGTTGCTTCTCTAGTAAGTTCCTTGGGATATTCATTGGCCTTTAAAGAAAAATTTCTAGGTTTTGGCTTTACAACAGGAGGAGGCGCCTTCTTCGTAGACTGTTGCGCTTGAATAGACGAAGTTACAGGAGGTATTGACTTTTCATATTTATTAGCATCTTTTGAACTATCAACTTCGGATGTTATAGTACCCTCATGTAACTTCTCAGATCTGGATGGGGCCGGAGGGGTTGGCGCTCTTTTTCTAATAAAGCTGTTGGGGGCATCACCCAAACGACCGTTTTCTGTAGAATTCTCACTCTTGGGGTTGTATTCATCACCATCATGGTGCTTAGCTATACGCCCACGCCCACGCCCATGATTTGCCTCAGGTCCGTCGATAGTATAAGAACTATCACTAGAATTGGACGATTGTGAACGCCTAAATGGTTTTGGTGGTGGCTGGAAGTTTTGAATAGGCTGTGTCTCCATATGAGCTCTTCTGAATTGAGATTGCGATTGCGGTTTCGATTGAGGTACCAACGATGGTTCAACGTTTCTATCTTCCTCAGAGGGGTGCCCTGGCAAAACTTCACCCTTCATTTCTACAGGTGATGCTTTACTATTCTGATTTTGTTTAGTTTCAGTATGTCTAAATGGCTTCGGTGGAGGTAAAAAATTAGAAATGGGATCCTCCTGTACATTAGCGGCATTCGTTGACAGCACCGACTCTGTCCTCTCAAAATTGCCTCGTGATGGGGGAGGAGGAGGCTCAACATTGTTCCGAGGAGGTAGAATTGGCACTGCCCGTTCTGGTGCGTTCTTCCTGGTGTGCTCAGAAGGTACAGAATCAAGTCCATGTCTGAAAGGTTTTGGAGGTGGCATGATGTTGACATCTACATCATAATGTCCTAAAATGGACGACTTGGAGGTACTTTCATCGTTTTCTTTGTTTCCAGAGTTCCTTTCATTGTCTGCAGTAGTAGTTCTTGAATGCTTTGCTGGCAATGAAGCCGCCGAAGAGGTTGTGTTAGGCTGTATTTTCCCACTTGGCGCAGGTTCCTGGTGTACAACTGCTCCTCTATCCCTATGAGTGGGAGGTGGTGGAAGGCTACTAACGTCTACAGTGGGAATATCGATTTTGGGCTTCGGAGCAGGTGCGTCTGGGTCAAATGGAGTAACTTCAAAATGTGGGGTTGAGCCAGTAGAATCAAGAGAAGGCTCAATCGGATAGATGTTTCCCTGTTGCATTGGTTGCGGTGGCTGTGGCTGCATTCTTACAGGCACAGGCGGTTGTCCACCGACTGGAGGCTGACCTTGCATGGGTGAAGCTCCATAGCTAGGGTTCGAATCTTGCATGTTTGTAGTACTTGACATGGCTTGGCCATAGACAGGCTGAACCGCAGCCATCCCAGAAACTCCTTCCACGTTCATTTGTGGCAACAAAGCGTTGTTTTGGTTCAGAGGCTGCTGTTGCTGTTGCTGTTGCTGTTGCCCAAAGCCATTTGACAGAGGCTCTCCGGGCGCTGGCAAGATCACTTGACCGCGCGGGGGCGGTAATGGTTGCCCTTGTTGTTGCTGTTGTGGTTGTGCAGGTGATGGTAAAACTTGCTGGCCAAACTGTGTCGTGGGCTGCTGCTGTTGGCCCGATGGAAATTGGGATTGTCCGAGATTGGTTGAGCCATGTGATACGTATTGCGGCTGCTGATGACACTGAAGACCGTTCTGGAAAGACGGTGATGGTGCCGGATTACTTGATTGGGTACCATATTGCAGATTTTGCGAGACAAACCCTGTGCTTTGCTGAGAAGCAGAGTTCAGAGATACCTGACTTGGAATTGCATTTTGGGGTTGATTTTGTTGCGGCAGCGACTGGTAGCTGGTTGCATTAGAATTTGACCCATACGGTGGTACTTGCTCTCCATATATAGGCGGCTGCTGTGGCACTACACCTTGTTGCAGCTGCTGTTGTGGATACTGATTATACTGTGGTTGTGCGTATTGTGACTGTTCCATCGATCCTGCGCCAGGTTGGCCTTGGTATGCACCCTGAAAAGCATAACTGGCCTGACCATTTGGCATTTGCTGTTGCTGTTGTCCTGTATAAGTTTTTTGTCCAGGTTTCAAAGGTGGGGGAGGAAAGGACTTTGGGTCTTTTAAACTTCTTATATCGGTCGGCTTTCTTTCGTACTCCATCTCATCTTCGCTATCATACTCCTCATCACTTGAATTTTTCTTACCACTCTTCCTTTCCCTACGCGCTTTGCTGTTGTTATAGTGCTTCTTACTTGCCTTATACCCTGTCTTGGCAACGTACTTTGTTCCTTGGTAACCGTATTTACCGGCGCTCTTCAGCCCTGAAGTGATGGAATCTTTGTTGTTCTCCCAAAATCCCATGCTGGTTGATAACTTGATTTTTTTATGAAAGACCTCTCTCGAACATACGATTATGTAAACTCAAAATGACTTTATCCATATATGTATACACTTAATTTAGATGATGAAATATAAAAAAATAGGGTGGTCCCTGGTTTTCCTGAAGCGCGATTTAGGCAGATCCAGTGGTACTACGGGAAAAAAAAAATGCCGACACCGATATGAAATAGACAACAACCATAGTGGGATGATCTGGTCGACTGCATGGTTGATTTGATTGTCTATAGGTATCAACGTACTTCCTTTGGATGGAATGCCTTATACTTGGAAGTTTTTAGGAATCAGCAAGCAACTTTCACTGGAAAATGGTATAGCAAAGTTGAACCAATTGCTAAACCTGGAAGTAGATTTAGACATTCAAACCATTCGAGTACCCAGTGATCCTGATGGTGGTACCGCCGCTGACGAGTATATCCGTTACGAAATGAGGTTGGACATCTCTAATTTAGATGAGGGCACTTACTCTAAGTTCATTTTCTTGGGGAACTCAAAAATGGAGGTGCCGATGTTTCTGTGCTATTGCGGGACAGATAACCGCAATGAAGTGGTATTGCAGTGGCTGAAGGCAGAGTACGGTGTCATTATGTGGCCGATAAAATTTGAACAGAAGACCATGATAAAGTTAGCTGACGCCAGCATTGTGCACGTAACGAAAGAGAACATCGAACAAATTACCTGGTTTAGCTCAAAGTTATATTTTGAACCAGAAACACAAGACAAAAACTTGCGGCAATTCAGTATAGAAATACCGAGAGAAAGCTGTGAGGGTTTGGCTCTTGGCTATGGTAATACTATGCACCCGTATAACGATGCAATTGTACCCTATATTTATAATGAAACGGGGATGGCGGTGGAAAGATTACCGTTGACTTCCGTCATATTGGCAGGGCACACGAAAATAATGAGAGAATCCATTGTCACTTCAACACGAAGTCTCAGGAACAGAGTTCTAGCAGTTGTACTCCAATCGATTCAGTTTACCAGCGAGTAACACTATAAAGAATATTCACCAAGATACAATAAAAAACCACAGCTCTACCTTTTTTGTACATATGAACCTGAAGACCTTCATGAATCATCGTCATTATCAGTAATATCCGGTTCGTCATATCTGCAATGACACCCCACAAAATCCCAGAGACATTACAATTTAGTGTAGAGATCCCGACACAACGGGCCAATGGCTGCTATGAACTAATGTTCACATAGTTTAATTTTGTTGAACTTTCAGTATATATTTGCATAAAATCATATAGACGAGCGCACTTAGCGGAAAGTGCGGCAGTCATACAAGCACGAGGAAAAAGAGGACACGACTCATTTTTCTTTACATGATAAGCCCAACAAAATGAAAACAAATAGAGTTCCTTGTTTTCATTTCATCTAATCAAGAAAAAAAAAGCAATTCTATGGCGATGTAGGAAAATAGACACAATTCGTCTAGCTTTATCTTATTTCATTCTATTTTTCTTATAACACTGCAGCAACTGCGTAGAGAAAAAAATGAATATATTTTTACATAAAAACTAGGAAAAAAAAAATACTTCGCTTTTGATCGAATCATTCAGCCTTAACACCAGCGTTACCGGCTTTTTCAGCTTCTTCGATAGATTTCTTGTCAGTCTTTGGACCAGTTTGACCCATACCACCAAACAAAGATGGAGCCTTGAATGGTCTCTTCAAATCGCCGGTTGCAGGTTTACCGAAGAGGTGAATTTTCACTTCGTTGTGTTCCAGAGCACTTTTCACTGGAGAAATGGATTGCATGAACAATGGGTTGGTGTATTTCAAGTACAAATGCATGAAACCCATCATAGCCATACCAGTGTAGATAGACTTGATAGCACTGTCTATTTCCTTCAAATCGTAGTCTCTGACGGTAGTAACTTGCAGTTTCTCACCTTCGCCGGACATAGCATTACCAGGTTCGACGTACTTCATGGTAGTCATGTCGTTTTTAGCAACAATTCTCTTTCTGGCCATTTGGTAGATGATCCAAGAGATACCGATGGAAGAACAGTATAAAATTCTAATGTACATGATGATGGTTGGGTCCTCCATGTCAATGCGACGGGAGAGTTGCATCATGACCAACATGATGATGATGTTACTGACTTGAGGATTCATGGCGGGCTGCTCGGTTCTCTTGTGCTGTGTTATACTGTTATAGTTTCTAGCTTCTAATGTAAGATAACAGTGAGCGTTCTTATATGTATATCGAATGAAAGAGCAAGGCAACTACATTTTATAAGCGTTTCGGTTTTGGCGCGTTTGGCCACCGGCCGCCAAAAAAGAAAGAAAAAGAGAAGGCAGTGGCAAACGTCGAAGATATGAAAAAAAAAAAAAAGAATTATGGGCGTGCGATCCGTGTAAAATGATGTTCTTCTTTCTTCTTTCATAATTTCAGCCGTTCAGAACGATGTCTAAGGCAGGCGAGGGATTATCCGATTTGTTCCGGTGACCCCTCCCCCACCCCGCGGGGCAGGCGGGTTTTAATTTTCGTTTTTTTTTTTCTTTTCCGGAAAAACTCGCAGGGCAAAAGAAACGGAGGGAGGTGTGCGGCTTTCTCCAGTGTAATTGCCTGTTATAATGACAAACCGCGAGGATAATAGCGGTTTATTTCTTTTTCTGCATACCATATCATTTTCTTTTTCTGCATCTTCTACAAAAGTTGAAATTTATATATACAGTCTTTTTGACTTTCAACTCATCCCGGATTTTGGTTTTCTTCGTCTTGGAAGATTAGTTCACTTTCTTTTCTGTTCTCTCATTTGTGGCGTCTTGTGCATGACACCAACACATATCGCAAGCTTGAGTCATGATCAATAATCCTAAGGTAGACAGTGTAGCGGAGAAACCCAAAGCTGTGACATCAAAGCAGTCGGAGCAAGCGGCTTCGCCAGAACCAACACCAGCCCCCCCTGTTTCTAGAAATCAGTATCCGATCACGTTCAACTTGACTTCAACCGCACCCTTTCATCTTCATGACCGTCATCGCTACTTACAAGAGCAAGATCTTTACAAGTGCGCTTCTAGGGATTCGTTGTCTTCCCTGCAGCAACTCGCCCATACACCTAATGGGTCGACAAGGAAGAAATATATTGTTGAGGACCAATCTCCCTATAGTTCGGAAAATCCAGTCATTGTGACCTCTTCCTATAACCATACGGTTTGCACAAACTACTTAAGACCAAGAATGCAGTTTACAGGGTACCAGATATCAGGATACAAACGCTATCAGGTAACAGTTAACTTAAAGACTGTAGATTTGCCAAAGAAAGATTGTACGTCGCTGTCCCCTCATTTATCTGGATTTTTGTCGATAAGAGGACTCACGAACCAACACCCGGAAATCAGTACATATTTTGAAGCCTACGCGGTAAACCACAAGGAATTAGGGTTCTTGTCCTCTAGTTGGAAAGATGAACCTGTTTTAAACGAATTTAAAGCCACAGACCAAACAGACTTAGAACACTGGATAAATTTCCCCTCCTTTAGACAGCTTTTCCTGATGAGCCAAAAAAACGGTCTCAACTCAACTGACGACAATGGCACTACAAATGCAGCCAAGAAGTTGCCTCCACAGCAGCTTCCTACTACACCAAGCGCAGACGCTGGTAACATATCAAGAATTTTTAGCCAAGAGAAACAATTTGACAACTATTTGAACGAACGGTTTATATTTATGAAATGGAAGGAAAAATTTTTGGTACCAGATGCCCTATTAATGGAAGGTGTAGACGGCGCATCTTATGATGGGTTTTATTACATTGTCCACGATCAAGTTACCGGGAACATTCAAGGGTTTTACTATCATCAAGATGCTGAAAAGTTCCAACAGCTGGAATTGGTACCATCTTTGAAAAATAAAGTCGAGTCCAGTGATTGTTCTTTTGAGTTTGCTTGATGTGTGATATATTCGTTTTTACCTGCATACCCTTTTCTCTTCACTAACTTTAGATTTTTTTTATGCATATTCCCTCATCATATATTCTGTAACGATCGATATAATTTCTTAGTTTGACACCACATAGATGATAATCACTAAAAGACTGTACACTTTTCTATTTGGTATGATAACAGCATGTCTATGTCTATATCTATAAAACGATGTTTTCATATATACTCTCCTACTCTTCCCCCAGAAATCTCATGACTAATTCAAACGTCAGGAATGTCGCACCATTAACGGGCGCGGACCTAACCATTGTTGGCCCAAACCCTTTGAAAAAGGCTCTGATACCTTCTTTTGCATAAATGGTCTTTGCTACGTAAGAAATGGAATTCTTGTATTTAGGTTTTCGTAAATCATCGTTTTGTATAATGGATTTCACAACGTCCAATGGGTATACTGTCAACCACAACATTGTCCCGGAAAATGCACCAAATAAGCATAATTTCCAAGGAGGGATTTCGTTTCTTGTTAGTCCCGTACCAATTTCTCTGGCAACCAATGCTTCGTAGACAAGAAAATATGTACCAAGCCCATGTCCGGCTCTTATCATTGTGGGAAATAAACCCCTCATCAATCCACCTTGAGCTTTCAATTTTTTAATACAGTCCCAAGGACCTTTGAATTCTCTGTCTCCACCATTAGATGTTTGCGTCTGCAAACGAATTCTTATTTGTTCAATGGGCGATGCCAAGAATGAATTGACTACACCACCTGTCAACCCACAAACGTAGTACTGGGATAGTGGCAGAGTATTTGAACGTGAAAGATCTACGTCCTGTGAGCTCATATTCGGGTTCTTAGAAGCGTTGTAATTTTGGAAAAATCTTTTCATCGCCTCATTCACACCAAATTGTACTGAGACACATATACCAACACCCAATAACGGTGTTAACGCACCTTTGTAGAATGCAAACACACCCTCATTCTTTACCAAGTTACGCAATACCTCCAACGTTGTTGTTCTTGTGGTGGCTGTTTGAAGCCTAACTTTTGTTGTATCAAACGGTTGCCCTACAAGAACTTGTGCAATACCACCGATGGTACCCGCAAAAATATCCTTCAACACACGATTAGAACTTAACTCTCTCTTCTCATTCGGCGTGGTAACTTTCTGTTGATCTTCCAATTCATCCAAAAGCTGCGGCGTAGGAAATTCTTCACTCATGACTAACTGTAATTGTAATACACGAAATTATTGCGCCGCTTTTTTCTGTTCTTTATGGCTACCCCTATTTATCAATTACAGTTGTATCATCCAAGAGGTGAAAACTAATTAAAGAAACTTATTTTAACACAAGGTATAAAAAATTATAAAAAAGCAATGCTCATTGTCTTCTCTCATCGCGAGCGGCCGTTATCTTCAAAGTGATGACTCTTCGAGATTCCTGCACAACGTCACTCAAAGGCGGCCCGCGGCGTTTTCCATTGCGAAATTTTTCACTTTTCACCTTTTGTAAACAAAGAAATAACAATAAGAATGATAAAATTCATCTGTTTATGTACTGTACCTAGTTATTATATGGCTACAACTGAACCTTCTTGAAGCGAGTATGCTACAGAAATCTTGTTTCCCGCACAGTTCCATGACAGATCAAATATATAATCATTGTCTTGGCTGCTTTGGTAGCTAGCGTAGAGGGGAATTGGTAATGGATTCAAAATCCCATCACGGTTACCATTAAGACTTCGTGACTTGCTGTTCAGTTTTTTTAAATCGTAGACGTTTACCTGCCCATCCATGAAAGCAACTGCGTACTTCTGTCCATCTTGTGATATTCTTCCAGCAAAAATTGGGACACCATCCACGATTGATAGAGCCAATAGCGTATTCTGCTTCAGCGACCATAGGCGAACGGAGCCATCCATCGAGCAGGATATTACCTTATCATCACCGACCCATGATGCCGATACTATGCTTTGTGAGTGTCCGTAGAAGCAATTCTGAGAATTGCCGTTACCGCCATGCCATATTCTTAGAGTACCATCGTCTGAGGCACTAAGTAGAAGTTTATTGGTGTCATTGAACTCCAAAACGCTGATAGGTCCATGGTGTCCAATAAGTTTACCAGTGGGCGTTTTTTCTGTAATTTGGTATACAAATATAGCACCTTTAGGGCCAGGAATGACAAATTTGTCATCGTCTACCCATTCAACGTCAACCCCAAGTGAACCATCGCCACTATGGTTCTCTGCGTTGATGGATGAGCCACCGGTTTCTTTTAATTCAAAGTGCTGCATGACGGTCCCGCTTATAACATTCCAGAGTATAGTGACATTTTCCACGTCCATGGATATGATATGTGTTCCATCTTTGTTCCATTTAACGGATACTATAGGTGCTCTATGAAAATTTAAAACATTCAGAAGTGCCCCCGTCTTATTCCATAGTCTTAGCTCACCATTTTCTACACCCGTGACAATTGAATTACCATCGTGTGACCAAGCAAGACATGTGACTTGATTCGTCGTTTTACCACTACTTGCACTCAGAGCAAAAGGATGTCTCAACTCCGCTATTATCGTGAGTTTCCAGTATTTTTTCCCTTCTTGATCGGTTTCTACTATCCTCGCTAGTCTTGCAACAGAATTTTTTTCACCGTATGCGAGTATAGATTCATCCAATGGATTCCAAGTGGAGGAAACAATATTATCTAATTTTACTATCTCCTTCAGTATTTTGACAAATCCGTCTAGGTCATCATTACTGTCAATAGAATTAGTATCGTCCTCTTGGGTTTCTCTTTCAACAGTACTAGCGCCATCTTCACCTGCTTTATTACTCTCGGAATTGGTTTCCAAAGTGAACCTTCCTTCAGAAGAGATCTCAGGAAATTTTTCTTTATCTATTTGCAGCGCCTGAACCAAATTGAAATCTTCAGAAAGATGATGTTCATTTAAAGCGCTGATATCACCTTTACTATCAACCATTAACTCACTTTCTGTATACAAGATTCCCCTTTGTACTAGATTCACCAGTGTACCCAAAGGAATGTGTTCTTTATACTTCTCATCAAATTCCAATACTCTTGTTTCATCCTGCAATGCTAATGCACTCACCTCGTGTCCCATCTCTTGACAATACCTCCATATCAAGTAGTTTAGTTCTTCACTTGTTATACTCATTTTCCGTGTGATGGGCCTTCCCTACCTTTTTTTTGTTTCTGTTATTTTTATCTGAGTTAGCAGTTGTTAGTGTGGGCTGTACACTTCTTTGGAAAAAAAAACCTTCAATTTCGCACCAAGGTGTTTAAATTGTTCTCACTAATTGCAAATCAAAACGAATGGTCTTGCATATCTCATAACCTTTTCAACATGAATACATTCCTAATCATTTTTGTTTATTTCTCGTTTGCTAAGTTCCGCTCCATGAAAATAGATGACTGGAAAAAGAGACTAGAGACTGCAGTTAATAGTATATTTGTAAGACCTTGAGCAAAGCCGAATGAACAAAAAGCCTTCATATTAGACCAGGTAAGAGACTGAAAGTTGAAATATTTGTACTGTGAAAATGGTTGAGTTTTCTTTGAAGAAGGCCAGAAACAATTGGAAGCATGTAAAGAAGTCTGCAAGCTCTCCTGCTAAGCAAAAGACACCTCCATCGCCTGCTAAGCCTAAACAAAAAACAAAAAAGAACCCTTATAGTGATCTCAAGGATCCGGCTACCAGTTATACGCTACCAACAATCAATGCAAGGGAGAGAAGTAGGGTAGCAACTTCAATGCAGAGAAGACTATCAATTCATAATACAAATTATGCTCCACCTACACTAGATTACTCAATGCCCCTACCTGATATGCCAAACATGATAGTTCCCAATGATAATGTGGATAGTAGTCATAATAATAGTAGTTTCACCACTGAGAACGAATCGGTAAGCTCTAAAGGCCCTTCCAACAGTTTAAATCTTTCAACTGCCGATCTCTCCCTGAACGACAGCTCCTATAATAAGGTGCCTGCTAGATCAGCAATGCGAAATACTGTCAATCCTTCCGGCAGTAATGATCCTTTCAATAATAGCACGTCGCTAAGAAAGATGTTGGCAAACCCGCATTTTAATGCTAAAGATTTTGTTCATGATAAACTAGGCAATGCGAGTGCCATTACTATTGATAAATTTACCTCAAATTTAACAGATTTATCGATACAGGTCCAAGAAGAAGTAAAGTTAAATATCAATAAATCATATAACGAAATCATGACGGTAAACAACGACCTAAATGTTGCTATGTTGGAGCTTAAAAGGGTTAGAGCAAATATAAATGATTTAAACGAGGTTTTGGATCAGTGCACCAAAATAGCTGAAAAAAGGTTACAATTGCAGGATCAAATAGATCAAGAGAGACAAGGCAATTTTAACAATGTTGAAAGTCATTCTAATAGTCCAGCGTTACTTCCGCCTTTGAAAGCAGGACAAAATGGGAATCTCATGAGGAGGGACAGATCGAGCGTCTTGATATTAGAGAAATTTTGGGATACGGAACTGGATCAGCTGTTTAAGAACGTTGAAGGTGCTCAGAAGTTTATCAATTCTACGAAAGGAAGACATATTTTAATGAATAGTGCCAATTGGATGGAATTAAATACTACCACTGGTAAACCCTTGCAGATGGTACAGATTTTCATTTTGAATGATTTGGTACTTATCGCCGATAAATCAAGAGATAAGCAAAATGACTTTATAGTAAGCCAGTGCTATCCTTTAAAGGATGTCACTGTCACGCAAGAGGAATTTTCCACTAAGAGGCTACTTTTCAAGTTTAGCAATTCGAATTCAAGTTTGTATGAATGTAGAGACGCAGACGAATGCTCTAGGTTGTTGGACGTCATAAGAAAGGCTAAGGATGATTTGTGCGACATATTCCATGTAGAAGAGGAGAACTCTAAACGTATTAGAGAGTCCTTTAGATATTTGCAATCTACGCAACAAACCCCAGGTAGAGAAAACAACAGAAGCCCCAACAAAAACAAAAGACGTAGTATGGGGGGTTCAATCACTCCTGGCCGAAATGTAACAGGCGCAATGGATCAATATCTTTTACAGAACCTAACTCTATCAATGCATTCGAGACCAAGGTCCAGAGATATGAGTTCAACCGCCCAAAGGCTTAAATTCCTGGATGAAGGCGTGGAAGAGATAGATATTGAATTAGCTAGGCTTAGGTTTGAAAGTGCCGTGGAAACATTATTGGATATTGAATCACAATTGGAGGATCTTTCCGAAAGAATTTCTGATGAAGAATTAATGTTACTTAACCTGATATCTTTAAAAATCGAACAAAGAAGAGAGGCCATTTCTAGCAAACTTTCTCAAAGCATTTTATCATCGAATGAAATAGTGCATTTGAAAAGTGGTACTGAAAATATGATTAAGTTAGGATTACCAGAGCAAGCTCTTGACCTATTCTTACAGAATAGATCTAATTTCATTCAAGATTTGATTCTACAGATTGGATCAGTGGACAATCCTACGAACTATTTGACTCAATTGGCTGTTATCAGGTTCCAAACCATTAAAAAAACAGTGGAGGACTTCCAGGATATTTTCAAAGAACTCGGGGCTAAGATTTCTTCCATCCTAGTAGATTGGTGTAGCGACGAAGTGGATAATCACTTCAAATTGATAGACAAGCAATTACTGAATGATGAAATGTTATCCCCAGGGTCCATTAAGTCATCCAGAAAACAGATAGATGGATTGAAGGCCGTAGGTTTGGATTTTGTCTACAAATTGGACGAGTTTATCAAAAAGAACAGTGATAAAATTCGCTAAACAAGATCACAGAAAATAAACCTCACTTCAATATATATGATGTGTAGGTAGGGTATATACTTATACCACTGCTGTCGACAGTGTACTAACCTATTTCCTATTTTGTAGGTAAGCTTTTCAGCTACTGGTTGGTCAAGTTGGGCCCTATTAAGGTTGTAATCAGCTTATTCGTTTGAAATGATATACCTCTTGGACTGGAATCTTCTGGAAGTTTTTTGGAGGTTAGAAAAGAGGAAGGCATCTCGCGCTGACAGAAATTTGCTTATAAACCAGCGATTGGCTATATCTAAAAGAGCACTCATCGTCAGTCAGAAAGCCATTACCTTTCAACGAAAGAGTAAAATAGAAAAAAAACACATACATAACTATGGAAAAGCTATTACAGTGGTCTATTGCAAATTCTCAAGGGGACAAAGAAGCTATGGCTAGGGCCGGCCAACCTGATCCTAAATTGCTACAGCAGTTATTCGGTGGTGGTGGTCCTGACGATCCAACCCTAATGAAAGAATCCATGGCTGTTATTATGAATCCGGAGGTTGACTTAGAAACAAAACTCGTTGCATTTGACAACTTTGAAATGTTGATTGAGAACTTAGATAATGCTAATAATATCGAAAATTTAAAACTGTGGGAGCCATTGTTGGATGTTCTTGTTCAGACGAAGGATGAAGAACTACGTGCTGCTGCTTTATCCATTATTGGTACGGCTGTGCAAAATAACTTGGATTCGCAAAATAATTTCATGAAATACGACAATGGTCTGCGAAGCCTTATCGAAATAGCTAGTGACAAGACAAAGCCACTCGACGTGAGAACAAAAGCTTTTTACGCACTATCTAATCTAATAAGAAACCATAAAGATATCTCAGAAAAGTTTTTTAAATTAAATGGGCTCGACTGCATAGCACCTGTATTAAGTGATAACACCGCCAAACCAAAACTGAAAATGAGAGCCATTGCCTTATTGACCGCATATTTGTCATCTGTTAAGATTGATGAAAATATAATCAGTGTGCTGAGAAAGGATGGAGTAATTGAAAGTACGATTGAGTGCTTGTCTGACGAGAGTAACTTGAACATCATAGATAGAGTTCTGTCTTTTCTCTCTCACCTGATATCTTCCGGAATAAAATTTAATGAACAGGAATTGCACAAATTGAACGAAGGTTACAAACATATCGAGCCTCTAAAGGACAGACTTAATGAAGACGATTATTTAGCCGTAAAGTATGTATTATGATTACGTCCGTAGAAATAAAATGATATTACATTCACCATTTCATATTATCTTTAACCGGAATGTCGAACATTTATTATTAACACTGTTTTATTTTATTACGAATATTTATCAATAGTACTTTCTGTAAAATGGAATTCATTAAAAAGGTAAGGAGGGGGAAATAGAGCTGCAGTGATTTTCAAAACGACTGCCTTAAGGTATGTTCTTATATACAAAGCTTCGTTCGATCATCATTCAATTGTATCATTTGGATCAGTACAAGTAAACAGTTTGTACAGTCTTTTTTCTACTGCCTCAGTCATCAAGTATTTACCTTCGTTGTCTGATTGCAGTCTTCCCTTTTCAATATCTTCAAGTAATGATTGAAAACTGGGGTATAGGCTCACGACATTATTCGCCTTCATTTCAGGCATTCTCCCTATCTGATGAAAGGTTTTCTTTAGCGTTTCTGCACTATCCTGAGCGGATTTTACATTCAAATGAGCATATTTCATATACCGAATTGCGGGATCCATGCGCTGTTTTCCAATTAATGACACTAGGTTCGGCAGAGAATTAATAAACTCCATATGTGAATTTACAGTATGTATTTTGACATGCCATTCTCTATCAATGAAGCGCAATCGTTGCTCTAAATCAAATTTTTTTATCCCTAATTTTCCAACTTGGCTTGATTTTTTACTTCTCGGTCTTAAAGCTTCTTCTGTTCCTGACAATCGTTGTTCTACCCTAGCTTTGTACTTTTCATTTTCTAATTGGAAAATAGCTCTTTTGAGTTTATTTATATCGCTTAGTATAAGAATCACATGTTTTCCATTCTTTGAGAAAAATCGTATCTTCCTATATAATTCTTTCTTTTGTGAAGTGTATTGTTCAAAAAATTCTTGCGCATCATAATATAGAATCAAAACGTTTTCTTCAACTATTTTGGGATCACAGGGGTAATAGAAATCGTTACTAAAGTCGTAAATACTGTCACATTTTCGAAGAAATCTTAAAAGCGGCATAGAATCGTTATAGCTTGATTGCACAACTGCTGGTGCCAATTGTTGTTGCAGATCACTGTCTCCTTTTTTAAATAACTGGAGAAGGCTAGGCGAAAACTCTATAATCATTTGAGAGCGTGCTTTTATATTATCTCGATATATCTGGTTAACTCGCTTAAAAGCATTTTTGTTTTCTTTTAACAAGTGTCGTATTTTGTTTTTTGAGTCTTCTCTAGTATAGTATTGCCCATAGGCAATATAATTCTCTAGTTGTGATACCTCTCTGGCAGTATTTTTAGTACATTTGGGATCCTCAGCCGTTAATGTTTTCGAGCGTTTTGCTTCCTGAAAACAATTAGCGTTGCTAAAGATTGGTTGACTACCTGTCCTTACTATGTTAGACCCCTTTGCAGGGGTTGAAAGTACATCAGTAGTAATACTATCTGAGGAATCGAGAAATTTAGAAAGATTTAGTTCTACTGTATCAGGTAGTTTGGTGCTGTTGATTAGTGTTCTTGATAACGCTATGGTTCTCTTCTTTCCTTTCGGAAGGTGTTCTTGCTCGTCTTCACCTTTATTGTATACTCTTTTTGCCATGGATGTCCCATCTTCACCATGATTTTGTTTTCCTGCTGGTTTCAGGCTATTATCTGGTGAAGAATTTTCATTAGCAATCGAATTGTGCTTTTCTTCAGTTGGGTTCTCATGTTTTACTGGAGACAGTGGAAAATCGAACAGTATATCAGCTGCTCCTATCTGTGATTTCGGACTATCACTAATGTCACTATTGGTTTTTCCGATTCGTTGTGTCTTATATTCGCAGTCAACAGCAATAGGCTCTGGATTTTTTAAAGACTGTACTCCCCATTTCTCTGCGATGTCCCTCAAATTGTATTGTGATTTGTTGTGCTTCTTTCCACTCGACTCAAGATCAGCTGACCATTCATCACTTATTAGATCATCCAAAAGTTTTTTCGCGTTTCCTTTTGCATTATTCTCATTTCTGAGAGACGAATCTATGATGGAATTTACTGTTGTAGAAAAGTCATCTAGCTTGCTTATACTGATATCTTGGAAGAACGGCGCAGAAAGTTCGATAGATTTGTTTAGGTCAACATTCTCAACATCATTCGAAACAGATTTTCTTTGCGGTGATGATGGAATCATCTCTGCAGAGCTTACATGTGCCCTTTTGCACTCATCTTGATCCATTGATTCCGAGAGAGCAATAATTTCAACATTTGAGGGTCCATCGATGATCTGAATACTGGCATCGTTTCTTGAATCTTTGTCCTCAACAAAATCAACGATCTGGCTCATTTAACTAGCTGCAATATGTGACTACTATTATTCTATACCATAATCCATACATTGTTCTTTATTTACGTATACAACCATTTTTTTCGTGAAAAGGGTACTTCAACGCGTTGCAAGCCCTTTCCTAAATGATCGAAAATGTTTAAGGTGAATACAAATTTATACGCATTTAGAATAAAGAAGCTGAATAAAATAAAAAAAATTATTGGAAGATTCCAATAAGCCCTGAGTTATCACAAGCAACCAGCAAAGGTGTCTCATCAACTTCACATGTAGATATAGAATTTATAATATCATGATGATATAGAGAATCATCTACTGAATGAGTGCTAGTACGTTTCATTTTTCTCAATAACATTGTGAGATTTGCCGTAACTTGTGTAGGAATAAAAACGTCACTGAATCTTGAAGGACTTATTACTGCTTTAGAAGAAGAAAGCTCATTTAGGCTAAACATAACAATGGAACTTGTTGCTTCATCGGTAAGAAGAATTTTATCATTAGATACTGAGATAGTGCTTAGTGCGTTTAAAGACCTGATTCCACAAAAATTTAATTCTTCTAAGCCTTTCTCAATTGGTAAAAAGTGCTCCATAGATGGCTGTTCATCAGAATTTATGAAAGCATACTGACAATGCCCCTTAACAAAATTCCATATTGTTAGAAATGTTTTTGAACTACCTCCTACAACAATTACAGAATTCTTTCCATAAAACTGACAAACCTCCACATGCGTGATTGGTGCGTGGTCCCCAAAGGACCAACTCCTTATCAGCACGTTGAAACGGATATCCCATATATCAATAATACCTCTAGTCGTCCCCAAAATTAGGACACAACACTCTTCATCGATACAGATGCTTGAAACGGCACCATGCCTTGGAGAATTCTCTATAATTTGTAACCTCTCCAGGGTTCTAATATCAAATATAATAACCCTTGACAAATTCGTCAATGCTACTAGTAGAGATTTTTCCTCATTCACAAATGCTCTCATTCTCACTGCGTATTCATTTTTACCAAAATTCTTCAAGTTAATTTTCCTGATGCATTCGCAATTCAAAAATTTGACTTCACTTTCTTGTTGGTAATGATTAACCTTTAATACAATTATTTGTCCATCTTTACTGGAAACGGCAAACGCGTCAAAGTTAGGAATCATGGTTATCTGAGTTACGGTAGAGGAGCAGTCATAAGTTAAAGAAGAAGAGTAAACCTCGCCCACGATAATCTCTTTCAGGTTCCAAATCTTGATTACACCTTGATCTGAACCTGTTATTAAATAGGGTGTTTCTCCTGGAGAAACAGCAGAAGACGTAATAGAATTGGGTTCGTTTTCCATCAAAGTAGCTATCAACTTGCCCCTCAAATTACCCATGTTTGGACTCCGTACAATCTCTTGAATAGGCCCAAACTCCTTATAATCTCTCAGAGGAGGTAAAATTTTGAAAGTCGATAGGAATTTTTCTATGCTTTCAACGTCGCCTTCATAGCTGTTGCTGACGACTACCTTCCTTTCTGGTTTAACATTTGCATTATCTTTCAAGCCATGATTTGGAGAATGCATGTGATAGGACGTTGGTTCTAACTGAACAAAAACGTTCTTCAAATTAGAAGTAGTAGTGGCAATAGACTTATTTTTGAATATTAGTGATCCATTTATGTCCATGACGGTAGATAGCTGTTTGCTACCGTTAATATTTAGCTTATTGCTATCTTTCTCACTTTCATCATATTTATATATCTGTTGGTTCTCTAAGTTAGAATCTTGTCCCTCACTTGTCGACTCTTCAGCAAACTCTACATCAAAGAAAATGTTTCTTGGCATAATATTCGTAAGGTTTAGGTTAGGTGGTGAGTTCTGTACTAATGGACGGTAATTACTATTATTATATGGAAAATCAGGGTTCGCTGCCATAACTCTCGCTGTCCTTATTACATAACCCCTCAAAGCCACAATTTTCCAAATATCTTTTTCTGTTAGCCCAATAATGTGGAACTTATCAATCCAATTTCTGTCTTCAGCAGTTAAGGGAATTTCCTTGTTGTCATGTGAATAGACGGTGGATGATGTTTTAATACCCTTCAGCGAGGAACTTGATTTCGTATCTCTTTTATTAAATCCATAATTTTTACTTGAGTAATTTTTTGTTATAAATTCGATTCTATTATTTCCGAATGAATCTACATGATTTGTGATGATTTTTTTCCAAAATAAAGATTTTGACGCTCTAACAGACCAACTACACAATAGATTGTAAACCGATCTTGACACTGGTTGCTTGCAACAGCTTATCATTGATTTGAAGTTGAACTCAACGTCAAATTCGAAGAAAGGCCTTATTATTGGATAGAGAATGCAGTACACTTCGGCTTTTGATAACTTATTAATAATTTCTATAATTATCATCAAAGTAAACTGTCTTATCCAATTATTAGGATGCAACAACAAGGGAGATGTTGTTTTTGATATATCAATATAATATTTTTTCCTAATCAACCCAGTCTTGAACAAAGATTTTAAGCTTTGTAAAACACTGATCACTACTAATTCTTCCGAATCCGTGATGGTCTGGATTAACAATGGTAAAATATACTGTTCTAATGTAACGGTACCCAAAAGAATTGATATTCCGGATATTGTTTGAATTAAGGAAACTCGCAATGCTGGGTCCTTATCATTAAGGTAGGTTATTAAATGACTCAGTATAATATCGTTTGTTCTTTCCCTACCAAAAAATTTACAAAGTGGAAGAATGTTTTGCAAAAGTGCCATCTTTACATAAGTATCATTATCTGTTAAAAAAGAGACAGTTAAATCTTCGACACTTTGGATCAATTTTGCTGAATACTTGGTACTGCTTTCCATGATTTCCGTGTTGTTATCCATTGAGTTATCATTGCAGTGCTGAGCAAATGTAAATTCTTGAAATCTATTAATGATAATGGCCAAGTCGCTCAAACAATTAGCAAACACAATCCTTAAATAATTGGTATTCTGCCTATTGGAAATAAGTAATCTTTTTAGTCTCGGAAGTAAGTAGTCCACAAATATATTCTCGTTCAATTGATTCAATTTTCTTACAGAGGTGAGAACCTGGATTAATGTTAACAAAGATAGGGCCTGGACGTCCTGGTCACTATCTTCAAAACAACATACGAAATAAGGTACGACTCGATCAATTTTATTTTCATCAGAAACGAATTGTGCAAATACTGCTAATAGTTCTAAATTTTTAAGTTTCGTAGCAGTCGAAACAATACTTCTTATACTATGAGACAAATAAGAGATAAAGAGTAAGGCACATTCCTCTTTAACTGATTTTACCTTTTCGGATACTTTGGTAAACTGCTGTAAGACCAAATGGTAATTTTGGGGGAAATATAAGTTTGTGTTTAAAAACCGACTAATTTCTATCTCTATTTTGTAAGGTTCCAAAATTGGGGGGTCTGAACCAATCTCACCCCCGTCTTTTATTAAAGGAAAGTCCAAACAATGACATATTTGGGAAAAATCTCTGTATATTTTTTCCGTAGTTTCATCTAAAAGTTTTACATTGTCTTCCAAGGTACTATTGGTGCAAGTGTTATCTGATATCGGTGTGCTTGTTGTCATAGTAACCAAATTTCTGAAATAATCATAAATGAAAGTGTAGAAATAATCGGGGAAGAAAATGCCACGATATTTATTCAGTAGTTCATCACATGAAAGTCTTTTGGATGGATCTAGTTGAATCATGTCTAGAACCAAGTTCCTTAAATCAGTAGAATTCATTTCCTCCATGAGAAATTCCCTGTTTACGTCATATGAATTACTTTTATATTTGAATAGCTGTGATAAGTTGAAGATGGGTCTTCCTTCAGCAAATATTTCTGCAATAACACATCCAAGACTAAATATGTCCATTTCTTTAGTTAGCCTACCATTGTTAGATTTTCCATCTTGGTAAAGTTTAGAGTTAAACCTCTCCGGGGCTAGATAACAGGTTCTTCTCTTCGAGGTGTCGAAGTAGAATAAAAATTCACCTGGATTATCTTCAGGCAAATATACGGGTTTGATAAATGCAGCAAAATCTGTCAATATACACCAATTCCAACTTGTTACTAGGATATTTTCTGTCTTTATATCACCATGGACAATATTCAGATTATGAATGTCCTTTAATGCATTTAACAACTGGAAAGCAATGAATTTCAGTTCAATGTCTTGCAAGTAAGGTCTCAAACTCAATCTGTCATATAAATTATTTTTTAAGTGCTGCCGTATCATGTAGCCGGCTCTATTTGTCTCGATCAATTTACTGTAGTTTAAAACGTGCGGTAGTTGTCCCAACTTAAACGATTGAGCCCTTATACGTTGGAGAAAAGGTCGTAAGCTATATTGGTCTTTTGGTTTAATAAACACTTTGATAACAATTTCGCCGTTAGGGTCCAGTGCCTTGCATGTTTTTAAGAATCTTGATGAGTTTAACTGTGAAACGTAGTGTACTTCCTCTAAGACATCGATATATGAAAAAATGGCTATGGAAGGTGATGCTTGGACCACTAGTGATAATTGTGCCCCCATTATACTGTATGCCTTCCTTTTTGATAACCTTACAGCTTTTGTATTTCTCCAATTCAACTTGTCTGCTTAAGTATCTTACTTAAGATATATCTGTTTTTCATTTTTATGATGTTGAAAAATAAGGGAAATTTACCTTGTTTTCTACCGAAGATAAAATATAACGCAGACTGCACAGAGAAACTTTTGAAAGAAGATAGATTTATATATTTTATAATACCGGCTATATGTGTATAGAAGTTAGATTTCTGAACAGTACTCTTGGCTCAAGTTTTCCAATGGTACTGTCTCGTGGAAACCACAACGCTCGGTTAAAAGCTTTAGATTGTCCTCAGAAATTTTGGCGACCTTCTCATTATATAAACCACAGTATTCAAGAGCATCCTTTGGTTTGATGGTCTTTCTACCGTCCTTAAGGACGTATTTGGTCAATGATAATGAGCATAAGACGGTGCCCTTTTTAATTGTGAATCTACTCATGACGTAAATCCATTTCTCATCCCAACAGATAATCCTTGATGAAACCGAGTACTTTTGAAAAGGCTTGATTTCCTTCAAGAAATTAGTGAAAACGTTCGCAACTGGAATATATGGATAATGCTTGGAATTCAGCATCAATTTTTGAAAAATCTTGCACATGAGATTACCTCTTGAAATGTCCAATTCCGCAAAATAGGTGCTATTGCTCTTATGAAAGTAGAAGTCACATTCGAATGGAGAGGCATAGGTATCTAGGCTGGTGTACGAGAAACAGCCATATTCATTTTTCTCAAGTTTCTTAATATTCTCGGTTTCAAACCCTGTAAACATAGGCAAGAACAAGTTTTGAATAACATAATAATAAAACCTAACAAAATATGCCCCAGGAAGCGACTTATATGAAGAGAGCAAGTAAGCAGCAAAGAGCCACCTAAAAATAGTGCAAACACCCATTATTCTATTATTTTATTTTGTTGTAGATATTGGAAAGCACTAGTTACTCGAGAAACCTTTTGGAAGTCTTGAAATTAGAAGCAATTGTTTTACAAAATTACTAAAAAGCCTTTAAGCGGATAATTATAATGTTCACTTTATAACGGCGTTATTCGAAGATCATTATTGTCTCCTATACCCAAGAGGACCGAAGCCGGGTAGCGAACTTTGTTCTGGTAAAACAATCGCTTTCAAATAGAAGAAACGTTGCTTGATGACAGCATCTCCTGCAAAAAAGAGGTTGAGAAACAAATATCTCAGCTGTTGCTTCTTGTTGATCGAGATGACTATTAGGAGCAGTATGAAAAACAACGTAGAATTGGAAAGCAAGAGTGTGTTAGCTAATGAATCGAATATAATTAGCACATTTACTAGAAGGATAATAAAGGAAAAAAGCGGTAACTATCAGGTACTGAAAAGATCCCTTGATGGAAAACTAATCTATCCTGAGGCCACTGGCATATCCTCTAACAGAGGTAACAAACTTTTGCAGAGAAGCGAAGTAGTAACAAGAAGAGACTTGAACAATTCTAAGCCAATGATTGAGCAAACTGTGTTCTATAACGGTTCGGAGCATCGCCTTCTGCAAACAAATATTGTCACTGATAGTAGACGCAAAAGAATAAAATTCACACCTGACATCAACGTCGAGCCTGTTTTAGTCGGTGATGAAAACGACATCGATGGTAGTGAGAAGGAAGACGAAAATATCACTGATGAGTATTACGGCGAAGAAGACGATGACGACCTATCAAAACTAGTGAATGTAAAGGAGATTTTGACTCCCATTCTTTCCCTAGGGGATATAATAAATCATAAAACTATCTCAAGGACATTTTCAAGCCCAATTTTGAAAAATTTAGCCTTGCAAATAATTCTAATGATTGAAAAAGAACAGATGTCAGTTGTTAGATATTCCCAGTTTTTGGAGGTTTTTTTAGGAGATCATCCTGAACCAATTTATGAATCTAACTTGAACCTACCATCTTATAATCACAATTTGACCCTTCCAGAGGATAGAGGGGCAAGCGACGAGGATGACATTAACAACAAAAACAATATCAACGAGGTTAACTCGAATAGTTTGTCTACTGAAGCTGGTCATATCAATAATGGCATGGAAGAATTTGGAGAGGAAGATCCTTTTTTTGCATTGCCAAGGTTGGAACAATCTAATGCGCTGTTATCGTTGCTGCCATCTTCTTCCGGTTCTGCTTCTATATCAACATTAACAGCGGCCGAACAACAACAGTTAAATGAGGAAATTGAGTCTGCCCGACAGCTGTCGCAGATTGCACTACAGAGGAATAAAGAATTCATAAGAAACTTACAAAAAATCAGAAAATCTGTAATAAAAGCCAATAGAATAAGAGGTAGGATTTTAAATTGGAGTCGGGAATATTTGGGTATATCTGACGATGATATTACTATCCCGGTGGCTCTACGTGTTGTGAAGAGAGGTCTGATCAGTGCTACAACAAATAAGACAACAAATTTTGAGGAAGAAATTGAAAATACCATGGAAGACGGTGTTGTAGACGATAATGAACCAGATGAAGAAGCTAATAGAGCCTAAATTGACAAAACAAAAAATTTCGGAAATAAAATCAAGGCATATGTATTATTTAGCAGTATTTAGTAATAATAACAGTATTTTAGGATGGGTTCTTTTTTTTTTTGTTTCACCAACCGTTTGAAGTGTAATCAATGACTTTTACGAAGTTCGGGTCTGTTTCATCATCTGTCTTATTTCTATTCTCGTTAAAGATGGGGGTAACACAGTATTTGACAGTGTCATCAAATAATTCATCAATGAGGTTCTTCAAATCTTTCCCAGTTTGTTTGAAGTCTGGGAAAGCGTTGATCTCTAGTAATTTAACTTCGTAATTCGAATCAATCAAAAAGTCTACGCCATATGTTTCAAATGCGTTTGGTAACGGTTGGAAGTTTAATCTATTTACATTTACAGCAGCTAAGAAAACGTCGTTCGTTATGCTATGGATTTGCTCCTTAATATTGGACTTTCTCTCATTTGGAATTTCCTCTATGGAGTCAAACTCCAAAACAGAAGAATCTTTATCCTTCTTTTTGCTCTGCAGACATGTGTTAGTCAAGTGGCATTCTAAATCTTTCAAATCAGTTACGGAATACGCATATGGATCTAGAGGAACAAATGGCTTGGCAGCAAAGAGCGCTAGCATTCTATCATAAACAAAAACTTGCAAATCTCCCCTACAGACGACGTAACATCTTATGTGGAACTTTCTATTATCCATAGATGCCAATAGTAACGGATTGGTTAAATATTCTTGTATAATAAAGTGGCGCAATTGGGAAATGTTAACCTTGTTATTATCCATGAATTCGCCATTTACATCATCAGCATCGTCGTCATTTCCACTCTCTTCTGCTTCGCTGTCTTCATCGTCAAAGGAATCGAAAATAGCCTGTAAATCTTCAATAGTCTTAAATACCCTGATACCTTGACCTTTATCGCTCATACTCGGTTTCACGATCCACCATTTATCTTGGCTTTCATTCTCCAACTCTTGGCGTAATTCCCAATTTTCATCTAATGCGTCGTCTAGAAATTCAGCATAATCTAAATCAATAGTGAATGATTCCAAATATGCCTTCTTTAAAATGGACTCTGGGTTCTTCGCAGTATAAGTCTGTATGGTATGCGAAAGAAAGTGTTTTCTTATCAATGCCTTCCTATATATATAAGAGTTTGTGAAGTAATTATTGGGCAGTTCCATTAGTTTGTCCATATCTAGCTGTTCGTAATCACCGTAATGAAAAACCTTCATTTCTTTTTCACACCCTCCATTGTCAAATTCTGGCAAGTTTGATACAATCTCCACTTGTGGCAGATATTTTTTCAGGGCGTGGGTTAGAGGTTTGTATATATATTCCATTGGGTCTATACTTACCACGATGAGGTTATTTGTTTTTGATAAATTATTTTCTTCCTCAGTCAGTTTCAACTCTCCAAGAAGGTGGTTCACACCCTTGAAAGTGGCTTTCATGGGAGTGACACTGATCATTTCGGATTCAATAACTTCAGCATCAGTTAAAACAGTCCTGTCCTTGTATTCGTCCATATAGTGAATAGAATCCTTATGTGCCCCAAATTTTGGAGCCCAATTAAAGGAAATCGATGATGATTCATTACCGTCTTCGATCTCAGCAAAGCTATTCTCTAGGTTAATGTGAGGGCCGTTGAATATTGGAATCCATCTATTTTCCCAAATTGGTGCATAGTAAACCTTTGTATCATCACTTAAACTCTCCACTAAAGGAATATTGATACTATATAGATCTGTTTTTGGGTCCCAATTCTTAACAAGATGTTTGATAACATCTAAAGATCTCTTAGAGGCCTTCTCCATTAAAAGTGGGGAGACGTTTTTCAATCCATTAAAATAGGCCCAAGAAATAGCAATGGCCTTTGTATTTCCAGTAATAACAGATTCCATTGCGCCTCCTACGGTACCAGAAGAGGTAATATAAGCAGCAGATGTATTTCTACCAACATTTGGACCCGACAGTACTAGATCAAACGGTTCATTAGACAATAGGTGCAGCCCGATGTTTGCGCACGATGCTGGAGTTCCATCGATTAATATCCACTCAATTGTATCTTTCGGAATTTCAGCATTGAGAACATAAGGTAATTTAGAGTTTTCTGACCTAATTTGTGGCTGGATAAATGGGCCCCAAAAAGTATTGTCTTCAGCGTCAACTTTAGAATATATGAATTGAGCTGTCAAATTTTTACCAGCAAGATGAGCCTTACCCACCCATGATTTCTGGACATGAGGTACACAAACCGTGATTTTCCATTCAGGATAATTTCTTTTAATGTGCTGAATAAAAGGTCTAATGTATGGTGAAAACTGATCACTTAAGGGACCATCATCGTTAGTTATTAAAACCCGCATCTTAAAAGAAATATTTATTGTTTCCGAATTTTTAATGTCAGAGATCAAGTCAGAGCGGCTGCCTTTACCGTAATTTTCAATTGCTAAATACAATGTTCCTTGGTTATCCCATCGCCAATAATTTTTATTTTTACCACTGTTGAAGAAGCGAAAGAAAAAAAAAGGGAAAATCAAAACATTCCCTGTGCACTAATAGAAGAAAACAAGAGACTCCGTCCCTCTTTAGTGAGAAAATTGACCAGAGATGGTTTTTGCCCATCTTTTCGCAAAAAATTAGTTCTATTTTTTACACATCGGACTGATAAGTTACTACTGCACATTGGCATTAGCTAAGAGGGCATCCAAGTAATAATTGCGAGAAACGTGACCCAACTTTGTTGCAGGTCCGCTCCTTCTAATAATCGCTTGTATCTCTACATATGTTCTATTTACTGACCGAAAGTAGCTCGCTACAATAATAATGTTGACCTGATGTCAGTCCCCACGCTAATAGCGGCGTGTCGCACGCTCTCTTTACAGGACGCCGGAGACCGGCATTACAAGGATCCGAAAGTTGTATTCAACAAGAATGCGCAAATATGTCAACGTATTTGGAAGTCATCTTATGTGCGCTGCTTTAATGTTTTCTCATGTAAGCGGACGTCGTCTATAAACTTCAAACGAAGGTAAAGGTTCATAGCGCTTTTTCTTTGTCTGCACAAAGAAATATATATTAAATTAGCACGTTTTCGCATAGAACGCAACTGCACAATGCCAAAAAAGGTAAAAGTGATTAAAAGAGTTAATTGAATAGGCAATCTCTAAACGAATCGATACAACCTTGGCACTCACACGTGGGACTAGCACAGACTAAATTTATGATTCTGGTCCCTGTTTTCGAAGAGATCGCACATGCCAAATTATCAAATTGGTCACCTTACTTGGCAAGGCATATACCCATTTGGGATAAGGGTAAACATCTTTGAATTGTCGAAATGAAACGTATATAAGCGCTGATGTTTTGCTAAGTCGAGGTTAGTATGGCTTCATCTCTCATGAGAATAAGAACAACAACAAATAGAGCAAGCAAATTCGAGATTACCAATGTTTAAATCTGTTGTTTATTCAATTTTAGCCGCTTCTTTGGCCAATGCAGGTACCATTCCCTTAGGCAAACTAGCCGATGTCGACAAGATTGGTACCCAAAAAGATATCTTCCCATTTTTGGGTGGTGCCGGACCATACTACTCTTTCCCTGGCGACTATGGTATTTCTCGTGATTTGCCTGAAGGTTGTGAAATGAAGCAACTGCAAATGGTTGGTAGACATGGTGAAAGATACCCTACTGTCAGTCTGGCTAAGACTATCAAGAGTACATGGTATAAGTTGAGCAATTACACTCGTCAATTCAACGGCTCATTGTCATTCTTGAACGATGATTACGAGTTTTTCATCCGTGATGACGATGATTTGGAAATGGAAACCACTTTTGCCAACTCGGACGATGTTTTGAACCCATACACTGGTGAAATGAACGCCAAGAGACATGCTCGTGACTTCTTGGCTCAATACGGTTACATGGTCGAAAACCAAACCAGTTTCGCCGTTTTTACCTCTAATTCTAAGAGATGTCATGACACTGCTCAATATTTCATTGATGGTTTAGGTGACCAATTCAACATCACCTTGCAGACTGTCAGTGAAGCTGAATCCGCTGGTGCCAACACTTTGAGTGCTTGTAACTCATGTCCTGCTTGGGACTACGATGCCAATGATGACATTGTAAATGAATACGACACAACCTACTTGGATGACATTGCCAAGAGATTGAACAAGGAAAACAAGGGTTTGAACTTGACCTCAACTGACGCTAGTACTTTATTCTCGTGGTGTGCATTTGAAGTGAACGCTAAAGGTTACAGTGATGTCTGTGATATTTTCACCAAGGATGAATTAGTCCATTACTCCTACTACCAAGACTTGCACACCTATTACCATGAGGGTCCAGGTTACGACATTATCAAGTCTGTCGGTTCCAACTTGTTCAATGCCTCAGTCAAATTATTAAAGCAAAGTGAGATTCAAGACCAAAAGGTTTGGTTGAGTTTTACCCACGATACCGATATCCTAAACTTTTTGACCACCGCTGGTATAATTGACGACAAAAACAACTTAACTGCCGAATACGTTCCATTCATGGGCAACACTTTCCACAGATCCTGGTACGTTCCTCAAGGTGCTCGTGTCTACACCGAAAAATTCCAATGTTCTAACGACACCTACGTCAGATACGTCATTAACGATGCTGTCGTTCCAATTGAAACCTGTTCCACTGGTCCAGGGTTCTCTTGTGAAATCAATGACTTCTACGACTATGCTGAAAAGAGAGTAGCCGGTACTGACTTCCTAAAGGTCTGTAACGTCAGCAGCGTCAGTAACTCTACTGAATTGACCTTCTACTGGGACTGGAACACTACTCATTACAACGCCAGTCTATTGAGACAATAGTTTTGTATAACTAAATAATATTGGAAACTAAATACGAATACCCAAATTTTTTATCTAAATTTTGCCGAAAGATTAAAATCTGCAGAGATATCCGAAACAGGTAAATGGATGTTTCAATCCCTGTAGTCAGTCAGGAACCCATATTATATTACAGTATTAGTCGCCGCTTAGGCACGCCTTTAATTAGCAAATTCAAACCTTAAGTGCATATGCCGTATAAGGGAAACTCAAAGAACTGGCATCGCAAAAATGAAAAAAAGGAAGAGTGAAAAAAAAAAAATTCAAAAGAAATTTACTAAATAATACCAGTTTGGGAAATAGTAAACAGCTTTGAGTAGTCCTATGCAACATATATAAGTGCTTAAATTTGCTGGATGGAAGTCAATTATGCCTTGATTATCATAAAAAAAATACTACAGTAAAGAAAGGGCCATTCCAAATTACCTATGTTTAAGTCTGTTGTTTATTCGGTTCTAGCCGCTGCTTTAGTTAATGCAGGTACAATTCCCCTCGGAGAGTTAGCCGATGTTGCCAAAATTGGCACTCAGGAAGACATATTCCCATTCCTGGGTGGTGCCGGGCCATACTTCTCTTTCCCTGGCGACTATGGTATTTCTCGTGACTTGCCTGAAGGTTGTGAAATGAAACAATTGCAAATGCTTGCCAGACATGGTGAAAGATACCCAACTTACAGTAAAGGTGCTACCATCATGAAAACATGGTATAAGTTGAGCAATTACACACGTCAATTCAACGGCTCATTGTCATTCTTGAACGATGATTACGAGTTTTTCATCCGTGATGACGATGATTTGGAAATGGAAACCACTTTTGCCAACTCAGACAATGTTTTGAATCCATACACTGGTGAGATGGATGCTAAGAGACATGCTCGTGAGTTTTTAGCGCAATATGGCTACATGTTCGAAAATCAAACCAGTTTCCCAATTTTCGCCGCTAGTTCTGAAAGGGTTCATGACACTGCTCAATATTTCATTGATGGTTTAGGTGACCAATTCAACATCTCCTTGCAGACTGTCAGTGAAGCCATGTCCGCCGGCGCAAACACTTTGAGTGCTGGTAATGCGTGCCCAGGATGGGATGAAGATGCTAACGATGACATTTTGGACAAATACGATACCACATACTTGGATGACATTGCCAAGAGATTAAACAAAGAAAACAAGGGTTTGAATTTGACCTCAAAGGACGCCAACACTTTGTTTGCATGGTGTGCATACGAATTGAACGCTAGAGGCTACAGTGATGTTTGTGATATCTTCACCGAAGATGAATTGGTACGTTACTCATACGGCCAGGACCTGGTATCGTTTTACCAGGATGGACCAGGTTATGATATGATCAGATCCGTCGGTGCCAACTTGTTTAACGCTACTTTGAAGTTGTTAAAGCAAAGTGAAACTCAAGACTTAAAAGTCTGGTTGAGTTTTACCCACGATACCGATATCCTAAACTATTTGACAACCATCGGAATAATTGACGACAAGAACAACTTAACTGCCGAATACGTTCCATTCATGGGCAACACCTTCCATAAGTCCTGGTACGTTCCTCAAGGTGCTCGTGTCTACACCGAAAAATTCCAATGTTCTAACGACACCTACGTCAGATACGTCATTAACGATGCTGTCGTTCCAATTGAAACCTGTTCCACCGGCCCAGGGTTCTCTTGTGAAATCAATGATTTCTACGACTATGCTGAAAAGAGAGTAGCTGGTACTGACTTCCTAAAGGTCTGTAACGTCAGCAGTGTCAGTAACGTCACCGAATTGACCTTCTACTGGGACTGGAATACTACTCACTACAACGATACCCTATTAAAACAATAAATTGTATAAATAAATAATATTGCAAATATAAATAAATACCCATCGATTCTGATCTTCTTTTATGTACTAGTAGGGTAACGAGTTTGTAGATTAGCGGCAGAATGAAAAGAAAAAAGTTAACTAAAAAGTAAGAACAGCAAAGTTGATTGTAGTCTATATTGCTGAAATAGATATCGGAGCTCCCGTATAATATTAAAGTGCACCAAGAAAAGGATGTCGTTCTTTTTAAATAGTCTAAGGGGCAACCAGGAGGTCTCGCAAGAGAAGCTAGACGTTGCAGGAGTGCAATTCGATGCGATGTGCTCGACTTTCAACAATATTCTCAGTACGTGTCTTGAGAAATGTATTCCGCATGAGGGCTTTGGTGAGCCTGATCTAACGAAAGGTGAGCAATGCTGCATAGACAGATGTGTGGCAAAGATGCATTACAGCAATCGCCTCATTGGAGGATTTGTACAAACACGAGGTTTCGGGCCAGAGAATCAGCTACGACATTATTCGCGATTTGTGGCCAAAGAAATAGCTGATGATTCCAAAAAATAGCTGTAAATATGAGGACTGTCTGTGCTGTTTGTATATAATAGTAACCTGCATATATAGCATTATAAGCTGTGTAGACAATTTTAGAAGTACATTTATATGGTACCCGCACCTGGGTCACGTGCATTCCCCTCACCCGTTTTTTTAGGTGGTGTCTTTTTTGTTTTTTTTTTTAGGTGGCGCGGCAACTATAAAGTACAGCAAGTGAGGTTGAGGCAATACTGGGAGTTTACACTATGGGAGACAGCTCCTAACACCAAGCAGAAAAACGACTTTTTCGCAAAGTATGTAAGGCGCTGGGTGAGCCCAGCGGACGAGGATGGGCTTAATAAGAACGTACAGTTTAGCACAGCTAGAACAGGATACAGCTAAGGGCAACTCTGCTTTTCGGGAGAAGTTAAAGAGGGGTAGACAATGATGGTAATCTTATAAACCGGCTACAATGAAGGTTGTAGCAGCAAGGAAGATGATATTTTAATACGGTTCAGTTGAAATGAAATAGCCGCCCATAACGGCATGCTCAAGTTGTAAGTCAGGACTCTAGCTTTCCACTGTAGTATCCTCTAAAGGACTGCTGTTCTGTGCACCCCCTTCCTTTGTTTATCATAGCGCACGACAAGAGTACTAACTAATTAACTTAGAACATTAACATATATAAAACTAGCGCTATGGCCGCAACTAAAGAAGCAAAGCAACCAAAGGAACCAAAGAAGAGGACCACCAGGAGAAAGAAGGATCCTAACGCCCCTAAGAGGGGATTGTCAGCTTATATGTTCTTTGCTAATGAAAACAGAGACATTGTCCGTTCCGAGAATCCTGACGTAACTTTTGGCCAAGTAGGCAGAATATTGGGTGAGAAGTGGAAGGCTTTAACTGCTGAAGAAAAGCAACCCTATGAATCTAAGGCTCAAGCAGACAAGAAGAGATACGAATCTGAAAAGGAATTGTACAATGCTACACGTGCTTGATCTAACAACTCAATGTTCTCTACCCCCCATACAACGTACTTTTGAAACTTCAGAAAGAAGTTGAGTAGGTTGCATTATGTGTTATTATTATTACTATTATCATTATTTTACTTATATATCCTTCTTTTCTTTTATGTATTCTCTTCCTTTTTCGCACAACTTATGCTGATTCTTCAATATCTATTTATTTAGCATTTTTCTTCTCCAACCGACGCACCAAAACGCGAAACGCGTAACTTTTTTTTTTTGGATTTCAACTGATAGTTTTCGTACTTTGCTTCCTCTGGTACATAAAATTTTATATAAGAAACACTTTTGCTTTAGCCTTCCTTTCTTTCCACTTGCTCCTTTCACTTTCGCCGTCCTTTTTCACTCACAGCAACAAGCAGCAAGCACTAAGTACGCAGTCGAAAGAGAGAAAAAATGTTAGAAGCAAAATTTGAAGAAGCATCCCTTTTCAAGAGAATAATTGATGGTTTCAAAGATTGTGTCCAGTTGGTCAATTTCCAATGTAAAGAAGATGGTATCATTGCACAAGCTGTCGATGACTCAAGAGTTCTATTGGTCTCCTTGGAAATAGGTGTCGAAGCCTTTCAAGAATATAGATGTGACCATCCTGTTACGTTAGGTATGGATCTAACCTCACTAAGTAAAATCCTACGTTGTGGTAACAACACCGATACATTAACGCTAATTGCTGACAACACACCGGATTCCATCATCTTATTATTTGAGGATACCAAGAAAGACCGTATAGCCGAATACTCTCTGAAATTGATGGATATCGATGCTGATTTCTTAAAGATTGAAGAATTACAGTACGACTCCACCCTGTCATTGCCATCTTCCGAATTCTCTAAAATTGTTCGTGACTTGTCCCAATTGAGTGATTCTATTAATATCATGATCACCAAAGAAACAATAAAGTTTGTAGCTGACGGTGATATCGGATCAGGTTCAGTCATAATAAAACCATTCGTGGATATGGAACATCCTGAAACAAGCATCAAACTTGAAATGGATCAACCTGTCGACTTGACGTTCGGAGCTAAATATTTATTGGACATCATTAAGGGCTCCTCCCTTTCTGATAGAGTTGGTATCAGGCTCTCCAGCGAAGCTCCTGCTTTATTCCAATTTGATTTGAAGAGTGGGTTCCTACAGTTTTTCTTGGCTCCTAAATTTAATGACGAAGAATAAATGTAAATTATCTATATAGTTGTATACTAAAAATAATAAACAAAAAAAAAACAGTAAAGTTTGTTTTAAATGAAAATAAATAAAAAAGAAAATAAAGACTAAGATGCGTTAAATATCAGCTTTTTGTGTGACTTATACAGTATTTATGACATATCTTACATTAATCTAGACAGCACATAACTTTTGCTATGAACCCTTCCAAATGGAATATTGCTTTGTTTCCAAGTGATAATCTTTCGTCAAAAACACTTGAGTATTCAATTATGGACGATTTATTCGTGGTATTCAGGGTTTCCACATCCAACAAAGAAAACGTTAGTTCCTTTAAGATGATATTGGCAGGTATACAATGAGCTAGTAAATCGTATAGGACAGCTCTGCATTCGATTAAAGAATTGACAGATCTCTCTTTAACGATTTTCCTCGTTAATTTATGGATCACTATAATCCAATCTGGTTTTATTATAGGGCTACTGCTTTTCAATGCTAATTCGTTGTTCAGTGCCATAGATTCAAGCATTAATAGGGAGACTCGCAAGTTTCCATTCGATGCCTGAGCAATTCTTTTTAAAATATCCTTTGTTTCTAGTTGTATTCTTTCATTTGTCACCACATCAGACAAGATAGTTGAAATTTCGCTATCGCTTGGTGCAGGACAACGAATCAACAGACAACGGGATTTGATAGGAGCAATTATAGGCGACATCGAATCGCAGACCATTATCAACCTAATGTTTTTGGAGTATTTTTCCATGGTACGTCTTAAAGCAGCTTGAGCATCTTTTGTTAACGAGTTCGCCTCGTTGATAATAACACACTTATATCTATGGGCAAGTCCATCCTTAGAATCTTGAAAGTCCACTTGTTCCATTTGAGCCACTTCTTTCAATAGTTCTTGGATGACAATTCTATCATTGTTACCCATATCACTTGGCGTGATCTCTAAATGGTATGGCGAGCTGACCACATTCAGTTCTAGTTTTCTGTTCGAAGCAGTGACAAATTGTCTGACATCAATTTTCAATCTATAGACTCCAGGTCCAAATATGGACTCCAATAATGCCATACAACGCGTTTTCTTACCTGTACCATTTGGTCCATACAGTAAAAGATGAGGTAAATCACGAGGTTGATCAGATAACGATTTTAGAAAATTTGTCAACTCTTCATTATGTGAAAGAGCATTCAAGGACTTAGGTCTGTATTTATCTACCCACAATGACATGTTTGTGCTGTACTAATCTATAATTTCCATGAACCATCATACAAATGAAAAGTCTATTTTATGTTCAAAGGAATAAAAAATCGCGTTAAAATATTCAAGAGGCGACACCGCAGTGCTTCTAGAAAAGATTCCTCAACACGGTGTACATATGCATAGACTCGATACATAAATTTGACTACAGCATCTTACATAAATTTACAAAACTATTTTATTTCTGACTCCAAGATCCTAAAACAGCACGAAGCATATTATTGCGCATAATTTGTTCTTGTAGGATCTTTTCTTGACATTTTTTTTCACTCTGCGAGAAACTTCTCTTTTTTTTCCTTCTAGGGACGAAAACAAACAAGGGCACTTTTTTTTTATCTTTTTTTTTTCTCTGTTGTTTTCAAAACAAAAAGATTCCACCACTACATCAGTGTGAAAGACTGTAAAAGCTTTCTGATAAATAAGCACTTTCCATATTTTTCAACTGAAAAATAGTTTTCTTTTTGCAGCTACTATTGACTTCATCAAGAAATATCCCTTTTTTCCCCGTTGCAATTATTTCTATAAGGGAAGCTGGAAATAGGGGGCTGGAAAAGATATTTGAACAGTCGCTCCAATAACCGTTCTCACCATCATTAACATTTTTGAAGGTGAATACTGTTTCGGTCGATTTATGGCTAATTTGTCAAATACATTTGAAAAAGATTAAAACAAGCACAAGCGGTTGAGCATACTATGTCGCAGACAATTACATCTCTAGATCCGAATTGTGTTATTGTATTCAATAAAACTTCGAGTGCAAACGAGAAGAGTTTGAATGTCGAATTCAAACGTTTGAATATACATTCTATTATCGAACCTGGCCATGATCTGCAAACAAGCTATGCGTTTATTAGAATCCATCAGGATAATGCGAAACCGCTTTTTTCATTTTTGCAGAATCTGGACTTCATTGAATCCATCATACCATATCATGATACTGAATTGTCCGATGATTTGCATAAACTGATTTCTATCAGCAAATCAAAAATACTGGAGGCTCCAAAACAGTATGAGTTGTACAACCTATCGAATTTGACCAATAATCCCAAACAATCCTTATATTTTGCATTCTTACAGAACTATATAAAATGGTTGATTCCCTTCTCCTTTTTTGGATTATCAATTAGATTTTTATCTAATTTTACGTATGAATTCAATTCCACATACTCGCTGTTCGCCATCCTATGGACATTGTCATTTACAGCCTTTTGGCTTTATAAATATGAACCATTTTGGTCTGATAGACTGAGTAAATACTCATCATTTTCTACCATTGAGTTTCTTCAAGATAAACAGAAAGCCCAAAAAAAAGCTAGTTCGGTTATCATGTTGAAGAAATGTTGTTTTATTCCTGTGGCTTTGTTGTTTGGCGCAATATTACTATCATTCCAGCTATATTGTTTTGCGTTGGAAATTTTCATCAAGCAAATTTATAACGGCCCAATGATTTCCATCTTGTCTTTTTTGCCTACTATACTTATTTGCACGTTTACTCCGGTTTTAACTGTGATTTACAACAAATATTTCGTAGAACCAATGACAAAGTGGGAAAATCATAGCAGTGTTGTGAATGCAAAGAAATCTAAGGAAGCTAAGAACTTTGTTATTATTTTTCTATCCAGTTACGTTCCCCTATTAATTACACTATTTCTTTATCTGCCAATGGGGCATTTGTTGACCGCAGAAATAAGAACTAAGGTTTTCAATGCCTTTTCAATATTGGCCCGTTTACCTACCCATGATTCAGATTTTATTATTGATACAAAGCGCTATGAAGATCAATTTTTCTACTTTATTGTTATCAACCAACTGATTCAATTTAGCATGGAAAACTTTGTTCCAAGCCTTGTTAGCATTGCTCAGCAGAAAATTAATGGACCAAATCCTAACTTTGTCAAAGCTGAGAGTGAAATCGGTAAAGCTCAACTCAGCTCATCAGATATGAAAATTTGGTCAAAGGTTAAGTCGTACCAAACAGACCCCTGGGGAGCAACATTTGATTTGGACGCCAACTTCAAAAAGCTTCTTCTACAATTCGGGTATCTTGTTATGTTTTCTACAATTTGGCCACTAGCTCCATTTATCTGTTTGATAGTCAATTTGATTGTTTACCAAGTCGATTTGAGGAAAGCTGTGCTTTATAGTAAACCTGAGTATTTTCCATTTCCAATCTACGATAAGCCATCCTCTGTGTCTAATACCCAAAAACTGACGGTTGGTCTATGGAACTCTGTCTTAGTTATGTTCTCCATCTTAGGTTGTGTTATCACTGCTACTTTGACCTATATGTACCAGAGCTGTAATATACCAGGTGTCGGCGCTCATACTTCCATCCATACGAATAAAGCTTGGTACCTAGCAAATCCAATAAACCACTCGTGGATAAATATTGTACTATATGCTGTTTTTATTGAGCATGTTAGTGTTGCTATTTTCTTCCTTTTCTCTAGTATTTTGAAATCTTCCCATGATGACGTTGCAAATGGCATTGTGCCAAAGCATGTAGTTAACGTGCAAAACCCACCAAAACAAGAAGTCTTTGAAAAAATTCCCTCCCCTGAATTTAATTCGAATAACGAAAAAGAACTAGTTCAAAGAAAAGGGTCTGCGAATGAGAAGTTGCACCAAGAACTCGGTGAGAAACAGCCTGCCTCTTCTGCCAATGGATATGAGGCACATGCTGCCACTCATGCCAACAATGATCGGTCTTCTTTATCCTCAGCCTCCTCGCCTTCATTATCTTCTTCTTCTTCTAGCAGCAAAACCGGTGTAGTCAAAGCTGTTGATAACGATACAGCCGGATCTGCTGGTAAAAAGCCATTGGCCACAGAAAGTACTGAAAAAAGAAATTCTTTGGTGAAGGTGCCTACCGTTGGCTCATATGGTGTTGCGGGCGCCACTTTACCAGAAACAATTCCAACATCTAAAAATTACTACTTAAGGTTTGATGAGGACGGTAAATCCATTAGGGATGCGAAATCCAGTGCAGAATCTTCCAACGCCACCAATAACAACACCTTAGGCACGGAAAGTAAGCTTTTGCCAGATGGTGACGCCGTTGATGCACTAAGTAGAAAAATTGATCAAATACCCAAAATTGCTGTTACTGGTGGCGAAAATAACGAAAATACCCAGGCCAAAGACGATGCTGCCACTAAGACTCCACTAATTAAAGATGCAAATATTAAGCCTGTTGTCAACGCAGCTGTTAACGATAATCAATCGAAGGTTTCAGTGGCTACTGAACAAACGAAAAAGACTGAAGTAAGCACGAAAAATGGCCCATCAAGATCTATTTCCACGAAGGAAACTAAGGATTCTGCGAGACCATCTAATAACAATACTACTACTACTACTACAGATGCTACTCAGCCCCACCACCATCATCACCACCACCGCCATCGTGATGCTGGAGTGAAGAATGTCACGAACAATTCTAAGACAACCGAATCCTCTTCCTCTTCATCGGCGGCAAAGGAAAAACCAAAACATAAAAAGGGGCTATTGCATAAGCTGAAAAAGAAGCTTTAAAAAAAAGCTAGGACGATAACAAATTTTATTTTTATAATATGGTGACATTAAATTAATATGTATTCTTCTTTCTATCAAGTGTATGTTTTATGTATCTCTAATTTTAAAAGAATAATTCATTTTACCTTGTGCAGTGTTTTCATCAAACAGAAACCTCAAGATTTAGTTTCTACGCATGCATTGCCTCTTTCTTCTTCGTTCGAGAGGAGTCACAGCTAGGATTCATTAGTATTATCCCTTTGATATAAAAACTATTTTATTCACACCTTTATCTTT
>JXWR01000040.1_pt1 | contig 38140 bp, 28 predicted proteins | sample 315541 | NCBI WGS metagenome assembly JXWR01 (sample SAMN03273951, study PRJNA271842) | soil metagenome | isolation source: rice field ambient CO2 | place: India: CRRI Experimental farm Cuttack,Odisha-753006 | collected 2013-12-17
TTAAAGGACGAACGTATTAATTTAGTTGGTCAATCAGGATATTATGCAAACTTGTCTGGTGTTAGCGTGCATATTCCAGCCTATTTAATGGCTGCTTATGCCGCCGGGGTTGCTTCTAGCTTGCAAATTGGTGGTGCGTTAACTAACAAGTATATCTCATTAGTTAGTCTTGACCAAGAACTTACTGGTGACCAATTAGATACTCTTAACTCCAATGGTGTTATCTCTATCGAAAAGGTTGTAAACCGTAATTCTACTGGTGGTTATAGATTTGTTCAGGATGTTACTACTTACAATTCATCTAACGAACCAGTTAAGTCACGCTTAAGCTTAGGCGAACTTACTGACTTCTTATTTGACGATTTGAAGTTATATTTGGAACAAAACTTTATTGGTACCAATATCAGGACTACAACTGCCGACGATATTAAGGCCGGAGTTTCCAGTTTCTTGTACAACGAAGCTAGTTCTGACAATGGCTTAATTACCAGTTACAAAGAATCAGATATCACAGTTTCAATTAGTGGTGATGTTGCCTACGTTGTATTCTCAGCAGCACCTAGTCAAACAATGGATAACATTGTTGTCTATGGTACCTACACTAACTACACGGCATCAAGCACAACTGAGACAGGCGATACTGGAACTGTACAATAAGGAGGTTAGGACTATATGGCAACACTTGCAAAGCAAACGGTTGAAACTGGTAACCGTATTTATATCATGATTAAGAACGAAGTTATTGGTCGTGCTCAATCATTAACTGGTGACCGTTCATTTGGTACCCAAGGGGTGTACGAACTTGGTTCAATCATGCCCCACGAACACGTATTCTTAAAATATACTGGTACTGTATCAGTTGAACGTTATCGGTTACGTACTGGTAATATGTCTGATAAGAAGATTACTGCTCTAGGTGAAGATGTTTTGAAGATTGATATCCTAGATATTAATGTTAAGGATAACCAAACTGGTGCCTTAATTATCTGCTACCGTGGATGCTCAATTAACACTTACTCAGAAACTTATCGGGCTAACGATATTACTGGTGAATCCGCACAATTCTACTACTTGACTTCAAGTAACTTACAGAATGGCGGATACTCAACTTCTCAATTCAATACTGCTTCTGGTATTTCTTAATAGTGACATAATCAAGAAGAGCTACTTAGTTGTAGCTCTTTTTTATTTCTAGTTTCTTTTATATTAAGGTTTGAGAGCATGGCTCTGTTAAAATAGAGATATAACTTAAATAAGAAAGAGGTAATTATAATATGGCATTATCACACGAAGAGATTATTAAGAAAATGAAGGCCGAAGAAGCTAAAAAGGAAGCCAAGAAAAGTAACAGCAAAGTTACTGACCTGGGGAGTATGGAAGAAAGTCCCGAAGTGCTGGAACTAAAGAAACAATTAGCTGAATCAAAGGCACAATTAGACAAAACTGAATTAGAACGTCAAAAGCTCCAAAATCAAGTTCAAGACAATTTTGACACTCAGTCGTTCAATGAAAACCAGAATGCTGTTAACACTATCTTAAATGGTGATTTAAAGCAATATTTTAAGAAGCACTACTCATTTGACGTTGGAGATAAAAAGCTAGAATTTGATGTAAGGATGCATTTGCAGTCTATTCAAGAACTTACTAAGATTGAAGTTTTAGCACAACAGATGACTGAGGGAATGCTTGATAATCTACAGGATGGACTAGCTTACACCTATAGAGCATTGGCAACGTTTAAGATTGTAGGTGATAGTGTTCCAGACTGGCTAACAGATGATAGTGGGTATCGCTTAGACATTGTTCAGAAGGTGTATGGTGATTATCTAGATTGGTCGGAAACGTTTCGCCAACAACAAGTACGCTAATTCTGGTGGTCATAAAAACCCTTACTATCCGGAACAGGTAAATGAAGCCGGTGGAATGCGTAAAGTTGCTCGTAGCAACATTGGACGTAATATGTTTATTATTATGGACAGGTTTCACGTTCTGCCAAATGACCCACTCATTCAAACACTAACGGTAGCTCAAAGAGACTTCTTATTTGAAAGCATCCAATATGACAATGATTTGAAGAGAGCGCAAGCTGAGGGTCGAGAGATTGACACTTCATTCGAGGATGAATCCGAAGATTACCTTAATGATATTTATAACAGCAACGAGCATGTTGATTTGGTATCAGAAGGCGATGATATGGATGACCTCTATAACCAAGTTAAGGAAGCAACTAATGACCCAGCATATGAAGCTAAGATTGATAGTGCCATTGATATGGAATTACACGATAAAAAACTTCATGATGCTAGAGTTGATGAAGAAATTAAACAGAACTTTGAAGAAGCTTACAAACGAGCAGAAGAACTTATGAACAATGATGAAGAGGATGAATAATCCTCTTTGTGTTACATAGCTAAAATAAGGGGTGAAGAATTTGGCTAATAAAAAAGAAGAAGTAGACATAAATTTTAAGTCCAACCTTAAATCTGTACAGTCTGAAATCAATGGTTTAATGGGTGATATAGCTAAACTAGAGAAGATGACTGACAGACTATTTAATAAGGGTAAAAATAACAACTTCACCCTTACTGATAGAGATGCAACTAATCTAAGAGGTCAGGCTGGTTCCGTTCAGAGTCGGAACAATGATTTACAAGATAAGCTTTCAAATAGCATTAAGCAGTATAACGATATCAGAGTTGGTAATAAATCAGTATCAAATCAAGATATCAGTGCACTTGAACAGACAATATCATCACTAACATCAGCTCTATCAAGGAGCTATCAAACGGTTGGTGCTAACAGTATCAATGGTCGTCTTAATCCACAGGGCGAACTTGGCGACATGTTTAGGGAAACCTTGAACATGCGTACTAAGGCTACAACTAATTTTTCTCGTCCGTATTCTGAGAGTGCTAGTAGAGATTATGATAACTTTAATGCTGGAATAAAAGAACAATTAAAAGATTTTCGTTCAACTGTAAGTAATCTAAGTCATCAGTACAAACGGACTGATAACCGTGTTGACGACACAATTCGTGGTGGCCGAGTATCTTATGAAAGGTTCAAGCAGTATCATACAACATTTAGAACTGGTACGGATAAGATTGGCCAAACAAACGATGATGTTAACAGCTATAAATCGAGACTACAACAGCAATTAGCTGATAAGCAAAGCAAATATAGTTCAATTGAGGCCAAAGAGAGAAAAGGACAATTTAGTCCAAACGAACGTGATGGAATTAACTCCCAGAAGAACGTTCTTAATTCTGAAATCACTACTCTTAAGGCTTCGATTGACAAGTTAAACGAGTTTAACAAAGCACTTGACAAAACTCAATCAACTATTGACTCTAGTAATTCTAAACTAAAACAAGCCACTACTAAAGATGAACGTACTGGTAGAACGCCTCTAAGCGTGGATGCTTCTAAGGATAGCATAGCCGGAATCTTACGGGCAAGAGCTACTGCTGTTGTTGGTGCTGGTATATCAGCGGCCGGCGGTCAAATGACTTCAAGATTATCCAGTGGTAAGAGCGTTAGGTTAGCTTCACAAGATAATATTACTCCAATTATGGACGCCGAGGCTAATGCCAATGGCGCTTCTAAGAGAATGGATAATACCATATTAAATCGTTTACAAAAGGCTGGTAATGGCGCGGGCTATACTGGTAGCCAAATGTCACAATTTGCAAGTACGTATACAGGCACTACCGGTAACACTAACTATGTCACAGGAGCCAACGCAGCAGCAAATCTGGCACGTTATGCTGGAATGGGTGCAGATACAGCTAATGGTCTTGTAAGTTCCTTAGGAATCGCTGGAGGAGCCAATACGGGAATCACTCAAACATCCAATGTTATTGCAGGTTCCATAGCAAACTCGGGTATGTCAGCTCAGTCAAAACTGTTTGGCGCTGGTTTAAAATCTATATATGATAACATAAGTAGTCAAGGATTATCCGTAAGTTCTCACCAAGCCCAATCTATTGCAACGGTACAGGGAATTATGGCTAAATCCGGCGGCTCAGAAATGAAAGGTACCGAGGGAGCCCGGGCATACAACCAAGTAGCAAACGGGATTGCTAATGGTTATAATGACCCAGTTATAAGAGCACTGGCAGGTGGAAATGACCCCAAATACTCTGGTGTAGAGGGCTCAGCTAGATTTGAAGAGAAATTATCAAATGCACCTACTGACCCAGAAATGCTTAATACTATTACTAGAAACTTAAACAACACAGGTAGTAGTGAGGAACGAAACGCTCAGTTAATGCATGAGAAATTTGGGATATCATTCAAACAGGCAAAAGACTATCTTAGAGCGCAAAAACAGGGTAAGTTAACTAAGTCATTTGTTGAGAAAGAAAATAAGAAAAACGCAAAGACCGGAAACAAGAACGGTAAAAAGGCATATGACCTATCAGGCGACAAAACATTAAATCAACAAGATACTTATGATGAACAGACAAATACCGCTGGTAGTGAAGCTGGAGATGGCCCTCGTGGTGCTGGTAACAAGATTGCTGGTTTCACTAATCCTTTAGTTAGGTTTGGCGGAGACATTCTTGTCGGGGCTGGTATTGGAATTGGTATTAGCGGGCTAAAAACTACCCTTGGTGGTATGGCTAAGCGTGGTGGTATTAGTGGTCTTGCTCGTGGAACAATTCGTGGTGCGGGTAAATTTACAAGAGGAACCTCTAGTGCCATTAGAGGAACCTATAGAACCATTAGAGGGCTAAAGACTAATGGCGTTAAAGGTACCGTTAAGAATCTTTGGGAAGCTACCAAGAACTCTAAGGCCGCCGACAAGGTATCTAGTGGTTGGTCAACAGCTAAAGACTTGTTTAAAGGAACAGAAGGTGCTTCCGATGCAGCTAAGGATGTTTCCGAGGCTGCAAAGGGTGCAGAAAGTGTATCTGGAGCGGCAAAAGCTGCTGGTGATGTTTCTAAATTATCTAAGTTTGGAAAATTTGGAAAAATGGCTGGATTAGCTGTTGGTGCTATTGACTTAGGAACAGGAGCTGTTAAAGGAGCGGCAAAAGGTTCTGGAATAATTGGTAAGGCAGCAAGGGCCGGTTCTAGCGTTATTAGCAAGGGAGCAGAAGCCGTTAAAGGAGCAGCAAAAGGTTCTGGAATAATTGGCAAGGCAACAAAGGCCGGTTCTAGAATTATTAGTAAGGGAGCAGAAGCTGTTAAAGGCGTTAAGGGTGGTTCTAAAACATTAGACCTTGTTAAAGGCGCTACAAAAGTTGGTGGCAAGTTTGGCTCCAAGATTATACCCGGAGTAGGTATAGCCGCTAGTGGCATTTCTATGGCTGACCATATTAATAAGCATAACTGGGTTGGTGCTGCTGGTGATGCCGTATCTGCTACTGGTGACGCTCTTAGTGCAACTGGTGTTGGTAGTGTTGCCGGTGTTCCACTTAGTCTTGCAGGGGCAGGTGTTTCTGCTGTTTCAGATTGGTTCAGTGGTGGTAGCAAGAAATCTTCTAAGAAATCTTCTAAGAAGAGAGGCTCTGTAAAGGGAGAAGACAGCACTATTAGTAGTCTGTCTAAGTCGGCTAAAGGAAAACACGAAAAGAACAAGAACAGCTTAGTGTCTCTTTTAAAGGGATTCAATGACATGCTCGACAAAGCTGAAAAGGTTATTGCTGATGCTAAGTCAATCAATGGTGGCAGTAGTAAAAAGTCCTCTGGCTCCGGTGGCTCTGTATCTGGAACCACAGGAAAAGGAAACGCTGCTATTAAGAGTGTTGCTGAAAAAGTCGGTAAAGCTTTAGGCGTCGACCCTAGTATAATCTATGCTCAGTTAGCTCAGGAAACTGGTAGTGGCTCAATAACTTCCGGTAAAAATAACTATGGTGGCGTTGTTTATACAGGGGCTAAGGGAGAAACAAGAGGCTCCCACCAACCCGACGGGTCCGGGTATTATGCTAACTTCAATACTCTGGACGATTTTGCAAATGTGTACATGTCTACCTTAAAGAAGAACGGTATTAAGAGTGGAATGTCGATATCTCAATTTGCAAAAACGCTTAGTGGGAAATATTATACAGGTGACGAAGGAACATATGAAAGAAACATGAGAAGCCTTTCTAAGAACTATAAAGCAACTGGTGGTATCTATTCTCTCAACCGTAATGTTAAATTACATGCTACTGGTGGTATTTATGATACTCCTACAACCACAGACGGTACTAATGTCTATGGCGAAGCAGGTGCAGAAGCTGCTATTCCCGTGAACTCAGCTCACAAATTCTCTGGTGAAGCCGCCTTGAAGAATCTAGCAGGTGTATTTGGGAAGCAAGTTATAGATGCTGGCTCAAAAAGTAACACTTCTAGCAACTTCCATCTTAACCCAAGTTATCAAGTTAATATCAAAGCATCAGATGGAATGAACGAGAAAGAGTTGGCTCAACAAGTTAACTTACAATTACAATCAAATCAAGATGATTTCATGAAGAAGCTCAATAGCTTTTATGCTAAAGCCGTTGCTCAGTAGGAAAGGATGGTGGTTTAGAAATGTATGCAGATATGCCTAGAATGTCAGCAAAAGTTACTGTAACGTTCTATACAATTAAAGGTACTTATCCAGTGGTAGCTCGTACTACCAGTGGTTCAGTACCTAGTGATTCAACGTCACAGTTTAATAATGGACTACTGGCATTTGAAACACAGAATGATAGCTCACAAGATATGCCATCATTTACTATTCAGTTAACAGATGATTATGATTGGTCTACACTTTTGGTTCCTAATGACTATGTTAGGATTGATGTTAGTTACTATAGCAATATATTTAGTACCGAAGCTAAGAAAGTAGTTAAAACTACTCTAGCATGTGGTCTAATATCAAATATTAACCGTGGTATCGACTCACAATCTAATAGTCGTATTTATACTGTTACGTGCCAAGGCGTTGCCAAGATTATATACAACATGAATCTAAGCACATTTTCAGAGCTAACCTCAACTCTGGCTTCGTATGTTCTATTACCAGATGATGCTAAGAGAGGTATTAAATTTGGCAATCGTTCTTCTGGTGATATTATTGAACAAGTGTTTAATCGTTTTATTACAGGTAATAATGGATTTACAGATTACGCTTTTAATAACGATAATTTGTCAGTGCCAATGAGTAATATTCTTAAACTATCAATAATTAAGAACTCAGATGAAGCCATGCAAACAATGGCATATAATAGATTCTCTAACTATAACGGAACAATTCTTCAAATGATTGGTGATATTGCTGCTAAGCCTTTTAACGAAATTTATTGGACACATGAGGATGGCGTAGCCACTTTCAATTATCGTCCAACTCCATTTGACCAAGAACGTTGGGAAGCGCTAGAAAGGATTAGTCTATCACCATCTGATATAATATCAGAGCAGGTAAGTATCACAGATACTGACCAATACTCTATTTTTAAGCTTTTAGCCTACTCTGGACTAGGTTCTGAAACTTATTCTGGTGGTTGGTCTGGCCATTTGGCTCCTTTAACCAATACACAATTGATAAGACGCTATGGGTATAAAATGCTTGAAGTACAAGTTGATTATTTCAATGGTGATACTAAGAACCAAGATGATGATTCAACGGGCGAAGCAAACCAAAACTTGTCATCATGGGCTAAAAAATATTCTAGTAAAGCAAAGAGTATTTGTAGTAAATTAAACGCTTCTGATATGTATCCGTACCTAATGACAATCATCCAATTGGAACATGGTAGTAATTCAGACCCAATTAATGCTGCTAGCCATGGCGGAACGAACATCAACGGTGAGACTGCTAGCTTGACATTTGGCGCGAAATTTTTAAAGAGTATGGATAGCAAGGCGTCAGATGAGCCTAACAAGGTTACTGACAAGCTTGCCTTAGTACAAGCATATAACTTTGGGCAAGGATATATTGATTATTTATCTGACAACAATTCCGGTTCGATGTCATTATCTCTAAACATGGCCTATTCTGCTAAGATAGCTAAGCAAAAGGGTAACTCGTCGCTAATCACTATACCATATAGCACTGCTGTATCAAAGAAATATGGCAAGAATTATTTATACAAAAATGGCGCTAATTTTTACTATGGTTATGAAGCAAAGACCTATCTAGGTGGGTCTAATGACAGTTCTAGTTTTATAATACAGAACTCAACTTCTCCTTCTACTGAAGGAACTACTGAGTCAGAAGCAAGGAAACATTATCCTTTATATGATAACCTTGAAGACATGTTAGCATATGCAATGGGGAATAAAACTAGTAGTACTGCCACAATTGCCAGACAGTATGGTGGGGAATCAGAGTATCAGGAAGTATTATCTATTCTTAGGGGGAAGCCTTCTCGTGCCAGTTTTTCTAGACAAGTAAGTTCCTTGTCTTACCCAATTAGTAAGGTTAAGGCTGATGCAATATATACAACTTATAAAGAAGGTAGTGGCTCTGTTGAAAAACGGGTACGTAGAGAAGCTTACTTAAGCATTATTGCACCAACTCAGAGAATAACAAATTCAAAAATATCTGAAAATTATGACTATTTAAAATCACTTAAGAAAATGAAAGCACACCCAAAGAAGGCTGCTTTACAGTTGATGGAAGTGTCTAATTATTCTCTAGGTAGCAAACAAGCCTATGAGATTATCAAAACATTTGTTGCCAACAAAGGTAGCATATCTGCTGCTGAATATAGCGCTATACTTAAGAAGTATGCTTTTAACGATACAGAATCTGGGGTCAATCCGCTTACTGGTAATGGTTCTATCAACTCAGTTCCTTATTTATTTGTAAAATATAGTGAGAAACTATATAACTGGTTTGCCGATAATAGCAAGTTTCACTCAGGGACAATAACTATTAATGGTACTGCTGGTATTGAAGTTGGTAAGAGACTATTAGTAAAAGATGACAAAGATGGTGTTTATTGGGAATACTATATTGAGTCAGTGTCTCATAACTGGTCTTTTCAATCTGGTTGGACTACTGCTATTGGTGTTACCAGAGGACTGCCACTTTCTTCTGAAAGTGATGATAGGCGTTTCACATATCCAAAGAGTTTCTGGGGTTCTTATGAAGAATTTAAAGGTGGATATTTTGGTGAATATGATTTAGCAACCGCAGAGTCTTTGTATGCTAACAGCGATTCTAGCGATGACAGTTCTGAGGGAGGAAGTGCTACTGCTGAGAAAGCTTTAAATTATGCTTTAGACCTAGAAAAGGATAAAGGAAGTAGCTCTGTTTATGACCAAGGATACCATAGTTCTAATCCATTTAACATGAGCACTGTTCGTGGTGACTGTTCACAACTGGTTTACTTCTCATTTAAGAAGGCAGGTGCAGACGTTTCAAGCGGTGGCGGATGGAGAACTACGGAAATTGCAAAAAGTAGCAATTTGGAAACAGTAAGTAAAGAGGGCGGAAATAAATCAAGTGCCTATGATAAATTAAAGAAGGGTGATATTGTCTTCTTTAATACAGAAGGCTCAGATAGTCACGTTGCTATCTATGCTGGTGATGACACTTGTGTAGGCTTTCAAAGTGCCCCAAACATGCTATCAACATTTAAATTAAAGAACAATTCCTACTGGTTCGGCTGTTGGAGAGGCCATATTTGTAGACTTAAATAGTATTTTAAAAAATTATGCAGGAGCAAACACATATTCCTGCATAATAATACATATTATATTATTACTAATAAAAAGTAAAGAAGGTACTATATACTTGGCACGCACTAAAACAAACAATGAATTTATAATAGAAGTTAGCCAAATTAAAGATGGCGAAGACTATATGTTCTTAGAGGACTATATTAATGCAATAACAAAGATACGAGTTAGGCATAACAAGTGTGGGATGGAATACCTTGTAAGGCCTCATGATTTTTTAAATGGGCATCTTTGCCCATATTGTAGTAAACACGCAAGGTACACACCAGATACTTACAGATACTATGTGTATACAATAACACGAGGTGAGTATAGTGTTATTGGAAACTTTTCAAAAAGCGATACACCACTATATTTTAGACACAATAAATGTAATAATATATTTAAGCAGACACCCCAAAACTTTATTCGGATAATTCTTCATACAAAATATATGTGTCCTTGTCCTAACTGCACTTCATTCACTAAACCCTACACAATAGAGTCCTACACAACCGAACTAAACAATAGGTATCCCGGAGAGTATTCCATTGTAGATAAAGATAATTTTACAAATGTTGATAGTTATATAAATGTTAAACATTTTAAATGTGGAAAAATTTTCAATGTTAAGGCCGGTCATATTTTATATGATGGAACCTACTGCAAGTATTGTACAGCTTCTCGTGGCGAACGCTTAGTGCAGTCATACCTAGACAATAATGAAATTAAATATGAGAAACAAAAACGTTTTCCTGGCTGCAAAGACAAATATACTTTACCATTTGATTTTTATCTACCTGAGTCTAATATTCTTATTGAATATGATGGCTCACAACACAATGCGCCAACAACATACTTCGGTCAAGAATCATACGACCTGACGCATAAGCATGACATAGTCAAAAATGACTATGCAAATAGCATGGGATATAAGCTAATAAGAATACCATACACAGAAAATAATATTAAGAAAGTATACAGTTTTCTAAATAGTCATTTGAACTAGCACATATTTGTAGACTTAAATAATCATATAAAAGAGTAGACTTTAATTGGTCTACTCTTTTAGTATCTATATTAATCTTTGATGAAGAACAATTAATGGTAAAATGTAATTATATAGAGAGGTGATTAAATGGCTGATATTAGTATTCCAGAAGGTGACAACCCTGTACGCTATCAAGCATCATTAGGTGGTAACCAAAAATATCGTAATATGGGGAACATTTCTGGTCAAGCATATCTTGTTAGAGGACAAGTAACTAACGTTTATTATCAGAAAGGTACTCTAGACTTTAACACGTATGGGTCTAGTGTCACTAGTGGTGTTACTGATGGTTCTGGTAGTGCACCTATTCCAGTTGATTTCTGGGGTAAAAATACAGATGGTAAAGTATTTGGGTGTTATCGCCCTGTTCAGAAAGGTTCTCAAATACTAGTAGCCTACATTGGCGGTGACACTTCTCGGCCAATTGTAGTCGGTGTTTACCCAGATAACGAATCTTCATACGAGCTAATTTCACCAGTTCATTATAATACTGGTGACGATAGCACAGACGATGTTCAAAATGACGCTTTAGGCGAGAGGAAAATATACCCTAACCAGCAAATGATGTATGAGTCTGGTAAGGGGGACATCCTAAGAAGTATGGGCGGCAAGTCTTTCTTATATATATCTGAAAACGGTAGTGGCTACTTAGATGACATAAATTATGCTTATGATGAAATTAGCGATTTCTATGATGCTGACGCAAACGAAATCGAGCCAACAATGACTAAGGCTCAGTCTTGGCTGTTAGTTCATGAAGACAATGACAGTGATGAAGCAGCAGATGGTCACAGAACAAGATTCTATGTTAATCGTTCCGGGGAGCTAATGGTTACCTTTGCCAATAAAGATGACCCCAATGACATTGTTGTTTTAGAGGCTAGCAAAGATTCTGGATTTAAGCTAACAAAGAGATTCGATAATAGCAATCTTAAAGAAGACTCAGAAGAATATGTTCAGTTCTGCATAGGAAATGGCAATAATGTTAGCATTCAGAGTGTTGACAGTGGAGACGCTACTTCTTTTTATTTAGATAACGGTAATATTAAGTTTAATACTCCAAATGGAGGTTCAATAACCTTTGACGGCATATCAGTAAATGCCATATTAGGCAGGGTATCAGATGCGGAAAGTGCTGCTAATAATGCTAGTGATAAGGCAGATAACGCTGCTATTGCTGGAGAACGTGCTGAATCTGCTGCTAGTGATGCAGCAAGCCAAGCGCTAGCAGCAAGTCAGGCAGGAGAAGACGCTAAGAGTGCTGCTGTTGAAGCTGAAGCAGCTGGTGAAGACGCTAAGAGTCAAGCTAAAGATACTCAAGATAGAATAATATATTATGCGTCAATTTCTAATGAAACAGATGTCGCTGTACCAGGTAAGTATATTATAGTTAATACAGATACTTATATTGCGAATGGTACTATTAAAACTGCACATATCGCAGACGCTGCTATTACAACCGCAAAAATTGCCCTAGCTGCTATAGGTACCGCACAAATTGAAGATGCTGCTGTTACTAAAGCAAAGATAGGTAACCTTGCGGTTGGCACTGCTCAAATTGAGGACGCTGCTATCACTGATGCGAAAGTTGGTGACCTTAGTGCTGACCATTTAAAGGCTGGTACTATAGATTTTAGTGTTATCAACGGTACTAACATTAACGCTTCAAACATTACCGTTGGTAAACTAGTTGCTAATCAGCTTGAAATAAAAAGCCTTGATGAGCTTTCTAATAATCTAGGAACTATTGATAGCGGTACTCTAGGAAATCTTAATAACTGGGGTTCAGTTAAGCTATACGCTGATGTATATGCCCATACTTTTAGCAACCTAACTGGAACATTTACAGCTGACGCTAATGGTGGGGTTGTAGCAAGCAATCTGACAATCAGAGGGGTTACTAACCTCGTCTATAACGCAGCATTATTAGGCGGTAATGGCTCTAACATTCCGGGATGGAGTATAAGCAACAATGGGTGCTTCTGGCCAGGGAATATGCACGATGGGGTTCCCTCTATTGGTTGGCATAGTAATACTGGAGCTGGAAATTGGGTTAACTTTGCACAAACTAAATTATATCCCTTAAACGGAGCTACTGGTATGCCATTTAGTGCTTCTGTATGGTTCAAAGACTTTGGTAGTGACACTAGCTTGCAATATTCATTCAATTTATCATTTTTTGACTCAAATGGTAATCGTGTCGCAGTTTCTAATCCAAGTACAAATTTGAACGGTACCGGTTCAGGACAGGATTGGCGGTATGTGACTATTGATAATGCAGTTGCACCAAGTAATGCCGTATCTGTTGGGTTACAATTTTGGGCGGCCAATGGTAAGGGGAGTGCTTGTTTTAGTTCACCTATGCTAACCCAAACGGCTCAATCAACTGGTTACCAGCCAGATACTGGTAACGTTATTAGCGCTGGCATTGTTAATGGGTCTGTAATTAATGGTTCAACGTTCAATGCTGGTAACATTATTAGTGATTCTAATAATACTAGCAATTTCTATCCGTTTACCATTGACTCCGGAGGAAAAGCTTCCACGACATTCTTTAACTCAATGGACGCTTTAAGAACGGAAATGAGTGGTGGCGGACTAAGAACCATGTATCGTGCCGTTAACTCTTCCGGTAGTCAATATGAAGCTTATGATGGCAATTTTAGTGGCGATATAATTTCTTTGAACTCTGGCTTCACTAATGGCAAGGATATGTCATTCTCACAGTCTATTTCTGGTAATCAATTAACTGGTCAGGTTATTATTACCCCATTAGATGGTATTAATTTATGGGGTAGTACACAATCCATTCATTTTAGTGGTCTCCAAATGAATGGTACAGGTATTACGTTTAACAGTTATGGTAACCTTATAGGTGATGTAGGTTCAACGTGGTGGCGCATTATCGATTCCAGTGGTAATCAAGTGGCAAACTTCGGTACTTCACCTGGCAATAATACTAGCTTTCCAAAACCAATATTTGTTGATGAAATTGGAGCCTATTCCGGTAGTAATGGTCACGCTCTATTTATTCATGGTGATGATAGTACCTCCAGTAAAACGGGACAAATGTTATTTAGAACCGATGGTAGCCCACAGATTGTCTCTGCCACTATTTATAACAGAACCTATTCTAGTGGTTCAACTGTAACCGTCACAAGTTATGGAACTTTAGGTCGTATCACATCTGCTAGCAAGTATAAGTTAGATATCACTAAAGAAACCAGTCTAGAACCAGCAAATAAGCTGTTATCAATTGATAGGTCTAGCTGGGTTGACAAAGAATCAGCTGAAAGACTCGCTGATTCCAAGACAAATGGCACTGAGCTATCTGAGCCAGAAATTAATGTGTTTAGGCACTATGGACTAATAGCTGAGGACCTAATCAAAGCTGGATTAGACGAGTTTGTTATTAAGGGTAAGGATGGTCAAGCAGAAGGAATTGAATATGACCGATTATGGACCGTACTAATTCCTAAAATACGAGACTTATCAAATCAGCAAATTGAAGATAGAATGACTATAAGTAGGCTGGAAAAGGAAATCGAAGAATTAAAACAAGGAAGGTAGCTAAAAGATGAATGCAATTCAAATCACAGGAAACAACCCACAAGCAGATGGAACATGGAAGGTAAGCTATAATGCAACCTATGAGGACAGTCTTCATATCGAGGGATTTTTATTTGTACCTCAAGAGGACATGAACAATATGATGATGCGGGACTTACCAGGCTACGTTAGCAATAAAATTGTATCAGAATTATCAACAGGGTCACCTTCTATAGATTCTGTAGATACTACTGATGATAGTGCTACAATTAAAGCAGAATAATTATTAGGAGGATGTTTTTAATATGGAATTTAAGATTAAAAATAAATATTTAAAAGAATCAATCCAATTGTTAAATGATGCACCACTATCAGGAATGCAGTCTATTGCTCGTACAAGAATGATTAAGGTATTAGAGAAGCCGTTCAAAAATTATTCAGAGTCTACTAAGGAGCTTATTGAGTCTGTCGTTGCCCGTGATAGCGATGGTAAACCGGTAAATAATGACCAAGGGTTAAAGATTCAGCCAGGTAAAGAAAAAGAATACTTCGACACGGCTAAAGAATTAGATGAACAATTTTCTGAGATTGATGAAGCCACCTATAGTGGTCATGTAAGTGATGTAAAGAGCATCCTTAAGAATTACTCTACGCCACTGTCTGGAAATCGTGCTGACGCTTATATGGCTCTGTGTGATGCGTTGAATGTATTTGATATTAAAGAAGAATAGTGAGGTGATTAAATGGCAATGTCAGACGGCTCTAACAACCTAACTAGAGTTGCTTTTGAGATTAAGAATACCGCTGGTGGTACTAATGAGTATCTAAAATTTGCCATTAACCCACAGAGTATTCAAAAGAACATTACGTCTCGTACCTTTCTACAGAATACTAGAACAGCAAACACAGTCCAGAATTTTGGTGAAGGTGTAATTACCTATACCATCTCTGGAACAACCGGATGGGGCCGTGGAGCTGGCTTTACAAGAATGAAGGCTTTAGAAAGTTTCTTTGACAAGTATATGAGTCTTAACTCTGATAATATTGGTAATGACTACCAATTAATATTTCACGATTTTACGTCTGAATACCACTATCAGGTAGAGTTTCAACCAAATGGGTTATCAATTGTGCAAGATGTATCACAACCTTTGCTTTATAACTATACCTTATCATTCTATGTTGTCAATGATGCTACTAAGGCGACATCAAGTGAAATATCAGAATTGACACTAGGTAACAAGAAACCTTCTGGCTCATCTGGTACCGTTTCTGGTAATGGTAGCTCAACAAAAGATGCAAGTTATGTAAACCCTAAGACATCTTCTAGCGCTTCTAGCGTAAGTTCTTCTGAGTTAAACAAGCTGTATGGTAAGCCCATTAGTCAATAGGAAGGAGGGTTGAAAATGAATGTAAGCATTGTTGTTTACATGTTTATAGGTTCAATTACAATTGGAAGTGACCACAAGATAGACATTAGCGATGATGAGATTAAGAAAGATTTTACTAGCAACCCTCCTATCTATACAGTATCAACAGGTGCTGTAAACTTTCAAAAACTTGTAACTAATGCAGATGTTAATTTCACTTTTGACTATAATACCAGCCCACTGATATATGATATTGTTATGAATACGGATTTAGAGTCAAATCATAAAGCTGTGTATAAAGCACTAGAAATGACTTGTCTAGAATCAATGACTATTCAATATGCTTTAAATAGTGATGAGACTTATCTAAATGATATTTATATAGATGACCTTAATCGTGTTCGTAGAAACTTAAGAATACTGGCTGACTGGTTAGGAGATTATGATAGCTACCAATTCCTAGTCGAGTTTTTGAGAGACAATGAAATCGCTCTAGGATATGCTCAGAACAAGATTGATATCCAATTAAACGGAATAACCTTAAGAGAAGACACTAAATAGTGTCTTTTTTAATAGCCTTATATCTTTATATTAATAGACGAAGAATGGTGGTGTTTAAATAATGGCAACATTTTATAAACAATATGTAATTAAGAAAGACGATACGGTTCAGAGCATTGCATTCTCACAGTTAGGAAGCACAGACTACTGGACTGATTTAGTTGAGCAAAACAATCTAGTATATCCCTATATCGTTGCTACAAATGCTGATAGATTGAAAGACCCTGAGCATTTACTAAGTTACGGTGACAGAATGCTCTTACCAATATCAAATAGTTTAGCAGACCTTAATCTATCAAATGTTAATACTTATAATCAAAATCAGATTTATGATGTGGCTATGGGTATGGACTTGGGTCTAGATATTGATGCTACCAATGGCTATGATGAATCAATTGCCCAGTTAACAAGTGATGGTCAAGACTTAACATCAGTTTCTGGGGTTGACAATTTAAGACAATCAATTGCAATGAGGTTGCTTACTAGACGTGGAACATTGCTTAACCACCCAAACTATGGTACTGATTTAATGAATTATATTGGTGAAAATATTACAGCTGAAACATTACAACTATTAAAAGTGGAAATAAAGAGGACTATATCAACAGATGAACGTGTTAGCTCTGTAGCTATTAATGAAGCTTACTTAGACGGCCCAAAAGCACTTATTGTAGTTGAAATTACCCCAATAAGTAGTGGAGAAGCCTTTAAATTATTTGTTGAGAGGTCTGAAAATGGTACAGTTAAGATTAGATAGAAGGAAGTGATTATTTGGCTGATTCACTAAGATACAAAAAGGCATCAGAAGTACTATCAACGATGACCGATTATGTATTAACACACACAAACAAGGTAAACGACTTTACGGAGGGTAGCGCTATTGAAACCCTACTTGAAGCTAGTTCACTTGAAACAGAAATGTTATATTATTTAACTTTACAAAACATTAAGGCTGGTATCCAAGACGGTACTATGCAGGCGTTTGGATTCACTAGAAATCAAGCTACCTACGCCTATGGTACAGTAAGGCTTACTTTTACTTCTGAGCTTACTACAAGCTTATATATACCAAAAGGAACCCAATTTACCTGTAGTGATACTAGTTACTCGCAAGTATATCAAACGCTAGATGAGTATCAAATACCATCAGGTACTAATTATGTAGATATTCCTGTATATTGCACTACTATAGGCTCATACGGTAATGTTCCGGCTAACACCGTAGACACCACAACTGACATAACCTACTTAGACACAGTTACAAATATAGAGGCATTCCAAACAGGAACAGACGAAGAAACCGTTCCCGATATGATTGTAAGATTTAGACAGATGATTCAGGCACTACAAAGAGGGACTGTTCAAGCTCTTCAATATGGCGCAAAGAGTGTTGAAGGAATTGCTGGTTCTTATATATTTGAAAGTACCTATGGTTCTGTAGTTGTATACTGTCATGATGCTAATGGTGATTTGTCAAATGATTTGCAAACTGCAGTAACCAATGAATTGTATTACTGGAAAGCTGCTGGAATTAGAGTATCCGTGCAACCTGTTCATAAAACAACTGTTGATTTAACTATTGGAATTAATGTTCCTGATACTACTCTACACACAGATGATTTTCTATCTGCTGTAAAGCTGAGAATGGAAAATTACTTAAATTCATATACTGTTGGTCAACCAGTATATACCAGTGACCTAATTCAAAATGTAATGGATATTTCTGATTGGGGAATTGTTGATACTGAGATAGAAGCGCAGGCAAACATTGATGATACTCTTAGTGGTAAAACGGCTGTTGATGAAGATTCATACATTAACATAAATGGTATGGATGTTAAGTCACAAGACTTACAGCCTATCGACATATCTAAGGACAACACCTATGGTATTATCACGCTAGCCAAAAACACTAATACAAATAATGACAATTCAGTATCATATGCTAATGCTGTTACCGACACCGATGCAGATACTGGTGAACAAACGGTAGAACCAATTCAGATTGAATCTAAATACAATACGGCTGGTAATGAATTAATCAAAGCTGGAACTATAACTGTTTACTTTGTAGACAACGAAGATGCTTCAAATGTTAATTTTGGCAATGATGAAACACCTACTGGAAACACCTTCTTAGACATATTTAATAATTAGAAAGGGGGGAGTTTAAGTGTCACTGTTATCATTTTTACACCCGCTATGGAAACGTAGCCTAAATGAATACGATGATAGCGTTAATAGTGCTGTTATTGGTGCATTAAATCAATCCCTTTCTGAGTCGGAAGAAGACATGGTGCAATCAAAAGTTGAGAGTTATCTCTCTACGGCTGACTCTAAGTGGCTGGACTACTGGGGGTATTGGTTTGGCGAGCGCCGTAAATCTGGTTGGTCTGACGACTATTATCGCAGTCGTATTGTCAATCATGTTGAACATGCTAGAGGAACTGTTGATGCTCTAAGAGATGCCATTGCAGACTTTATAAATACTAATAAAGACAATATTTATATATACGAGCCTTATCGTGACATGTTCATATGGAACAGTTCGAAATACAACACAAAGAAATACTTTTCTAGCACTTATTACCGGTATGCCGTTATTGATATTCAGATAAGTGCAAGCTACCCTAAAGAGATTGTATCAATAATCAATTTATTTAGGCCAGCTGGGGTTCTATGGGTATTGACAGAAACTGTCAATAGTCGTAATGCTGATGCACCTATAATTGATATTCAGAATCCTAAAGATGTATTTGTACCAAAAGTTGAAAATGACTTTATATTTGGTTTAAGGAAACACACAAGACTGGTTATTAACCCATCGAAAGATGAGTATGAAATGGTTACTAATCCATTTACTTATAATAAGAAAGACTCCTTGTTTAACGACAGAAATTCATTATTCATGGGAGCAACTCAGATAAGTAAAAGATACTCTTTTGTCGGTCAGTCTTTATTTGACTATACCCCAAACGATAATGATACTTTAGAGGATTCAAGTTATAATGTAGAACAGTTGAGCAGCTCGGATATTGCTAGTGTGTCTACTAAGGATGGTCGAGGAAAAACGTTTGATTTTAACCCAGCTAAGAATAATCTAATTTCAAATGCTAGCCAATATCTTACCCCAACAACAATTAGTAGTTACAGTCAAACATATGACATGCCAACTAACTATCTAGAAGAAGGACAAACATATGACATACCAACTAACTATCTAGAAGAAGGACAAACATATAACTTTGCGGTTAATATAAATTCTAATACTAGTTTTTCAAATACTAAAACTGATTTAATACTTGATAGTAAAAACAAGAATTTGCCACGTGATTCATCGACACAGATAAAGAATAATTTAGAAACTATAATTAAAGAAGGCAACCAGTGGCTGACTACCCAATTTACTATTCCAGAAGGCTTCAACTTAGACACAGGGCCTTATTTATCCTTTAGTGGTAGTGACAACAATATAAGTTTTAATGTTTCTAAACCAATTATTAAGAGCACAGCTAATACAAATCCTATGAGTTGGGCACAATCTGCTGATGAAGAAACAAATACACCAACAAAATTAGCTGATGCAATTGACTTAAAGAGTTTTATAAATGATAATTATAAAACTTTAGGAACAACCATAACAAATAAAGAGCTTAACGACTTATTTGATACTAAGAAACTCCAATTGGTTATTAGAACTGTTAATGCTCCATCTGACTCACTGACAATTAAATTCTTTAATTTTAATACTAACCTATGGGTAACATATGGTAACTTTAAAGTTATTGGTAGCTATACAGATATATTTGTTAAGCTAGACGATATTACACCATTGATGAATGCAAATTCTTTGATGTATATATCAATGGAATTTTCTAATGATAGAACCATATCTGTTAACCTAGACTATATCAGCTTATCATTATCTAATAGTGAAAATGATTACAGTATTAAAATGTTTGCAGACCAGTCTCCATATGGTATTGAATCACAAATTGAAATGGGACCATTCACAATTTCTAAATCTTTGGTTTCAAAATCATATATTAGTCTATCTAAATACAAGATTGGGGACCCTAATTACGGTAAGATTGGCCACTACCCATTAGCTTAATTTGAAACTAATTAAATTTATTATGTGTTAAAATTATATAAGAGGTGATAATTAATGGCAATTGCCACTGAAACGGCTCACGTTAGCCAAGCTATTGCATTTTCCAATAGAACAGATTTATGGCTTGAACTAGCTAAGAGCTCTAAATGGACTGATGAAACAGAACCAGACGCTGAATCAGCTTCAACGACAGCACTAACCGAACCTTTAGTTTATGCTAAAATAAACCAGATTAATCTAATCTACAATAAACCATCTAGTGACACAAGCACTGACCCTTCTGATGTGATTATATACGGCGGTCAAAAATGGATACCAGTAAGTGAAGCAAATGCATACAGTAATGATGCTAAATTTGTATTATTTACTGTAAGCATTGATGTAGGAGCAGTTCCTACCTTCTCATGGCGTCAATCTGGCATTGTAGATGGCGTTGTACTAGCAAATGGTACTACTGGATTAGTTGTTACTGCTGACAAGGTTACTAGTGTAGGTAACTTATACATGTATGATAACCATGTAGTAAACAATTATACTGATGATATGAAGCTAGTAATTAGCTACGTAGCAGAATTTTAAAAATAGGACGGTGAACTGATTAATGGCTAAATATGACGACAGTCAAAGCCCTTATAACAACGGATTTGACGCAAACAAAAGATTTTCAAAAGTATTGTTTCGTCCGGGTCGTCCTGCGTTTTCACAGGAAATTCTCGAAATGGAATCAATGCAAGACTATAATACAACTATGCTAGGTGACACCCTTTTCCAAGAAGGCGCAATCATATCAGGTATGGACGTTATCCCAAAGACCTTCACAGATAATGGAGGAACAACTGTTCAGTACCCAAACAATTTCTCTGTAAAAACGGCCGCAGCTATTAACAGTGCTCTGACAACAACAACTTATACCAGTAATGGTGTTATTGGTGTTAACTCTGTAGGTGCTGTTAGTACGGATTACCCTGGTATGTCATTTGAAACTACGATTACAAAGGGATTATATTCTACTCTTCACTTTACGATAACCAAGACAAGTGGTACTCTTAACAAGATTAGCTTTGACTATGATACTACAAAGATGACACCCATATCATATAGCATTGATAATACAGCAGTAGCTACTGCTCTTAACGACATGACGGGTACTCCATTAGTTGATGCTAGTGGTAACCCAATTACGCTTGACACAACCACGAACCACGATGTTGTTATTGTATTTCAAACGCTTGATTCCACAAACACAAGCTTAAGCTTGATGCTCAATTCTGGGTACAATGCATTAACTACAGGGGTAAATGTTAACATTACAAACCTTATGTCAGAAGATGGTAATGTTGCTCATGCATGGTCAATCAACTCTAATGATGGAAATGCTACTAGTTCGATTAACCGTACTAAGACATACGGTATTTCTAGTGGTCGTATCTGGTTAGAGGGTGCTGTTAGGAGCTTCGATGGTGATGAGATATCAATTACAGGTATTGGGACTGAAACAATTGGTGCAGTTCTAAATGAAACTGTAGTTACATCTTCCGATGATTCAGATTTGCTTGACCATACTTCTGGTTCAGATACTTATGGTCTTGCTGGAGCCGATAGAACTAAGTATCAGGTAACATTGACCTACAATGACCCAACGTCTACACCAATATTTGTATTTGTTGACAATCATCTTAACTCGAATGAGTTAAAACCAGATTATGGGTCATTAGGACAAATACTTGCAAAGCGTATGTATGACCAGTCAGGTAGTTTCCGTGTTTCTGGATTTGATGTATCTGTCAAAGATTATAATCTAGATTCAAGTAAATTACAATTGGTTATTGACGCTGGACAAGCATATGTTCGTGGTTACTCAATTAATACCACTGAAAACACTAACCTTTTGATTGACAAGGCTGAACAAACTGCGGAAACACCTAATGAGCAGTACATTTATAATTCCGACAATGGTGTTTACACTTTTGTTCAACAGCCCGTACAAACTGTTGCTAGTGTAACTGCTTCTGTTCAAGGTTCAAATGCCAGTGTTCCTCGTAGTTCTACTAGCATTACTGACCAATTTTCAACAGAGGCTGTGTATAGGATTGAGTCTGTTACGCAGGGTTCAACAACATATATTGAGGGTACTGACTTTGTTCGTATCAGTACGAACTCAATTCGTTGGGGACAAGATGCTAATGGTAATGTTCTAACGGGTGCTCATATACCTGCTGCTGGCTCAACATACAGAGTTGTGTATGACTATACCAAGGTACTAGTAGAGAACACTGATTACAAGGTGATTGTAAATGGTGGTACAACTACGCTTGATATTGCTAATCAGACTGGTCTTAAGCCTATTCCGGGTTCGATTGTCAATGTAGACTATGTATACTTCTTAGCTCGCATTGACATGATTCTAATCACTTCTGATATTAATAATCCATTTAAGATTATAAAGGGTACACCGATGACATTTTCAACGGTAACACCACCGATTGTTAATGACCCTTATACTCTTGAATTGGGCTATGTGTTAGTATATCCCGGAAATGGGGATAATTTAGCAAATAAAGCGTTGTTCACAATGCAAACAGTTACTAACATTCCATTCTCGGGTCTTCAAAAGTGGAGTACAAGACTAGATAACTTGGAATACAACTTGACTGTACAGCAACTATCTGCTAAAGCAAAAGAGGACGAAGACCCTGTAACCGTAAAGGACGCTTTCTCAGACAGCTTCAACAGTGTAGATACTGCGGATACTTTCCACGATAACTTTGCTGTTGACTATTCACCCGAGGAAGGTGAATTAAGGATGCCTACTCAGTATACGTATACTGTTACTCCAACAGTAGCTGAGGATGCTAGCACAAGCGCTGAAATTTGGCATACTTCTGATATTTCGTCGCAGGCGCTTGCATCTTCTGGTCTATCTAGTTCCAGTGGTGTGGTTGACCAACAGCAGATTTTATCAACAGGTATTATAAATGTTAACGAGTACCAAGTGTTTAATGTTAATGGTACTCTTAAGTTAATACCAGACACAGATAATTGGATTGATACAACTAGCACAACTGTTATAGATACAAGTTCAAGAGTTAAGAAATTACGGCTTAACCAGTTCTGGAAGAGTGACCCTAATAACTATAGTAAGTATTACAAAGGCGACACTCTCAATTACTTTAACCAGATAACTTTAGATAATAACCAAAAATGGACTACGACAAGGACTAACTCAACCTATTCTGGATATATTATCTCAAGTGGTGGTACTAAAACTGTTAGTTCTGCTATTGAATATATGAGACAGCGTAAGGTTCAGTTTGTTGCTAAAAACTTTGAACCATATACTGATAATGTTCAAGCAACCATTACTTCAATACCAGTTGAGCAAGTTGGTTGGGGCCCAGATATGAACGTTGACGGTGGTAGTGGCCCATACAGGGGTTCAGCCCATAACTCATGGAAGGCTGACGGTAACGGAATGATTTATGGTAGCTTTATGATTCCTGCTGGCTTAAGATGCGGTACTAGAACAGTTAGCCTGTTTAACTCAACTAACCAAGCAACAGCAACCTACACTGCATACGGTACACTAAAGAACGTTGAGAATATCATCAATAAACAAAGGTATGCCATTACTCTGTATGACCCATTGGCTCAAAGTTTTACCTTTACGGAAAACAGGCATCTACAAGGTGTTGACTTATTCTTCCAGAGTAAGGCTACAACCAATGTATCTGGTCATACCTCTGATGTTGTTATTCAAGTTCGTGAGCTGAGTGATGATGGTTATCCAAATAAGACAATCAGAGCCGAAGTAGATTTGTCACCTAGTCAAGTTAACACAAGTACAGATGGTTCGGTAGCAACTCACATTGATTTTGAACGTCCTATCCAGTTAACTGGTACAAATGGATACTGTATAATCATTATTACCGATAGTAACCAGTATAATGTTTTTAAGGCTACTCGTGGGGAACGACGTCTTGATAACAACAATGTTATGCAGTCACGTCCTAGTGACAACGGTAACTTATTTACTAGTTCTAACGCCCAAACTTGGGTTTCAGACCCTAATTCATCATTGAAGTACAAGCTTTATACCACTAGGTATAATACTAGCTCTACAATTACGTGGAATCCAGTTTCACTTAATTCTGTATACTTTGATAGTGGTAATACGGTTCCTGTTTCAACTATGGATAGGTTCACAGTATTGACATCTTATTTAACGCCAGACTCGACAGCTATTAACTTCTACTACAGGTTATTGCCGGACTCATCAGCTTCTAATGCTAATATCTCTAACGTTCCTTGGAACCCATTAGTAGTTGTCAATGACAATACTGCTTCTTCAACTAACAGTACTGGCAACAACGCTGATGATATCACTGGTGAATATGCAATGTCATCTAATACCCGTCAAATTCAGATAAAGGCTGATATTGTGTCAACTTCTACCGCTTCTCCATTGCTAGAATTGGATGATTTAACCATTGCATTCATGAAGGCAAACACAGTGGGTAACTACTACAGTGTTAACGTTGACGAATCTGGAAGTGCTGAGTTTAACACAGTTAAGATGCAGTATGATGCTTATATTCCTACGGGTACTTCTGTAACACCAACTTATAGTGTTGATGGTGGTAACACTTGGTATACACTAACAAGCACGGGTACAGGAACTGCCACTCCAGAATCTTCTGAGCAAATTAGCCCATTGTTTAAGCGGTATATCTATAATGGCACAGTTCCTACTGCCGTAGATATAAATCACTTGGCAAGTCAGATTATGTTTAATCTTAACATGCAGACTAATAGCAACTTTATTAAGCCTCGTGTTCGTAAGTTGATGACGACAATGAGTAATAAATAATAAATATAAAGAGGAGGTTCCTTCTCCTCTTTATATTACATATATGAGAGGAAAACCTCTAAATAAGATATAAAGGAGTATTGATGTATGGACTTTTTAAAGAAAGAATTAGCTTCAATTAAGGCGGGGTTCAAGGAAAATATCCACAAGAAACAATATTGGGTGTATGCCTTGTCTATCTTAATACCACTAATTGTTGCTGTTTATAATGAATTAGGCCGTTCAGTTGACACTAACACTTTAGTTGTACTGGGTAATGTATTACTTGGTATTTTGGGTCTTAGTGGTTTATTCTCCGCAAGTAGTAGTGTTTCAGATGAAAATCTAAATCCAGATGAAATTGCTGCTAAAGCCCAAGAATTAACTAATGCCTTAGAACCATTGACAAACGCTTTAAAAGATGCGGGCACAACTGTATCAACAACAACTGCTAGTTTACAACAAACTAAAGCGGTAGTAGATTCAATTGATACTACTGATTCTAAAGCAACCATGGCTGTATCAGAAGACAGGGGAGCTGATAAGTAATGAAATCAAGCCTTAAGAAGGCCATAGCAAGCATTTCGATGTTATCGGGTGTATTAGCACTAGGGACTTTTGCAAAACCAACACAGGCTTATGCTGTTTCTACTAGTAATGGTGCAGTGGTAAAGCCAGTAGTTGACATATCAGAATGGCAAGGTAGTGTATCTTACCAAAAGGCAGTTGCACTAAAGTCAGAGACATCTTTTGTCATTGTTAGAGTACAATATGGTTCTGACTACAAAGATGTCCAATACTCAAATACAATTAGTAATCTTGAAAAAGCTGGCACACCTTATGGTGTATATTCATATTCAAGATATATTAACGCTAGTGATGCAAAACAAGAGGCTAGAGACTTATATTCAAGGGCACCACATGCTAAGTTCTATGTAAATGACGCTGAGGAGCTCACAACTACAAGTGGGTATTATTCAAGTGCCGTTACTGCATGGGGCTCACAAATGCAACAACTAACCAATAAACCAGTTATATTATATTCTGGTAGCTACTTCTATAATAACTATATAGGGACTATGGAGAACTACGATACCTTCTGGGAGGCAAATTATGGTCCAAGATATCTAAATCCAGAGACTGGCATGTGGCAGTACACCGATTCTGGTTACTCATCAGCATTGCATCTAAGTGTTGATACTAGCAAGGTAATCACTTCTAAGCATCCAGTTAGTTGGTGGATTGGTTCTAGTGCCGCTGACAAACAACAGGCAAGCAAGTATAACGTTGGTGGATATAAAGTAGGAGACAAAGTTAAGATTAACTCTGATGTTGCTAAGTGGGACGATGGTGCTACTACCACGCCAATTAACAAGTCCGTGTTGAGTAAGACTTATACTGTATCTCAGATTAAGACGGTTACTAAAGGTAAATCAAATCAATTGGTATTATTAAGTAGTAATGGGAAACCAGTTGGCTGGGTATTAGCTGAACATATTACTAAGCAAGGCTCATCATCATCAAAGCCAAGTACCTCTATAAGCTCATCTAAGGCTTCTAGCCAGACGTATAACCAGAATGGTACCTTCTATCCTAATACAACTTTAAACGTTCGTACGGGAGCAGGAACGGACTATCCTAAGGTGGCTACTTATTATAACGGTGAAAGAGTTCAGTATAATCAAGTTATTATTAAATCTGATTATGTTTGGGCTAGATATTTACGCTCTAATGGATACTATGGATATATTGCCTTAGGTGTAAATGGCGGTGAAAGCTATGGTAATCGAGTAGTTAACACAGCATCTTCTAAAGTTTACTATACCGTAAAATCTGGTGATAGCTTCTGGAAGATTGCAAATGACCATGGGACAACGATTAGTAATTTAACCAGTTTAAATGGTTTATCTATCTATAGTATGATTTATCCGGGACAATCTCTAAGAATTAAATAGCAAAATAAAAAGACCTTACAGTTAATTCTGTAAGGTCTTTTAGTTTAGTCTACGATAGCTTGATTACTTTACTTTTTCTAAAACATAGGAGTATTCAGCAAGATTTATATAAGGGTCTTTATCTATCTCATCTAGTTCTTCCTTGTTGAAGCTCTCTAATGGGTCATCACTTATAAAATACCCATTTTCTGATTTATTCAGATACCCGGATTCAAATCTATTACTTCTACGCCCGTTATTATTTGTTCTTAAATAAAAACGTTCTGATTTTGAGGATTCTTCATCTCGGTCTTTGATAGGTGTTTCAGCATATTCAATAGCACCTTTTAGAATACCCATTGCTATACAACCATCTCCACCTACTGTATCTACACATTCTAACTTATTTATTTCGTTTACGCTAACACTTAGAATGTGAACCCAAAGTGAAGTGTACACTTTGATATATCCATTGTCTATGAAAGCTGTCTCTCCATACTGCTTAACATAGTTAATAAACTCTTTCGTTGTCATGATTTGTAAAATCTCCTTCTATTATTATCAATCTGCATTCTGCAACAGTTTTGTTTCAACTCTAACAACTTTAAAAGTGTAGTCTCCTCTTTAGCAAGCATTTCTATATTATTTACAATTCTTTATTGGCCATCAATTCTTCAACCTTAAGAGCCACGCTGTCGCCAAACTTAGCTCTGGTGGATTCTATGGCGTTTTTGTCAGCATTGATAAACCAGTAGTTGTGAGTTTGGCTACGTTCGCCTTTAATGACCCCCCAAATACTTCTTTGGTTAATTCCTAGTTCCCGACTAGCTTCCATTTGTGCATGGAATTTAGAAACTTTTAGCGTGGTTAAGCTAACTGCAAACAAGGGGTGCCCTTCTATTTCTGTGTTTGATTTTCCAAATTTGTCTCGATACTTCTGATTGTAGGAGTTATTGCACCACTCCAAATTATCAACGAAATTATTATCTCTATTACAATCCTTATGATTAACTTGTGGTAGGTTGTTCGGATTCGGAATGAACGCCTGCGCCACAAGCCGGTGAACTAGTCTAGTCTTCCATTTTCCATTTACCTGAACGCTTACTATTAAATAGCCGTACCTGTCACGGCGTTGCTTTAAAATTCGCCCCTTTACGACGTATGTTCCTCTTCCATTCGACACCACTCTATCCAACGTACGAATGTTACCTAATGTACTCACTTCAATAGAACAAAACTCTGGGTGTGGTTTCCAAACTTCGATATCATTCATTTAAATTCCTCCTTACTAATACTTACTATGGTTAAATCATACTGCAATATGTAGTTTTTGTCAATAAATTTTTGTATCTTGTAGTTAATCAGTATGAATACAGATATATTTCTATTTTTTATTGTGCGAAACGTCTCGGCTTATGGTTCGCCTAGGCTTAGAAGCGTCCTAATTTAACTGTCCTAGCTGTCGAACTAGGCTGTTTCTAAACGTTTTGTGTACTACGTCACGCTAGTAGCTGATAAGCACCCTAGTCTAGCGAACCAGATTACCATAAATAGGTAATCAAAAATCTTTAAGTTCAAGTTCAACTTCCTTATTATGTATTAATCAATCAATCCTAAACACATGCTATCATGCTTAATCTGTAAAACGGTTTTGACCTTGACTCTCCTGCTGTTCAGAGAGAGGGAGTAAGTGAATGAGATACAGTTATTCCATAGAGGGATAGTTTAGTGCAAATCTATTACTAGAAATACAATACTAAACTAAGCTCTATGGACAATAACTGCGTAATAACTAATTAACTAATCCAACTGTTCGTCGGTCGGTCGGTCGGTCATTCAACAGGAGTTGGTTATTCAAGTCACTACGTATTGCTATCCTAACATTGGTTACTACATTGAGTATTAAGCGATTGTTTTCTTCATCATGAGGACTCATCGTTTAGCTTTATTATAATCTATTAGGATAGTTCAGCATCTATACTTGTAATACTAACCTAGCTACCAGCATTCCAGCCACTGGTAGGTTATTTGCATAAGCAGGTTAATATCTCCACCCGTTTTCAGGGCACTGGAAACCTCTTACAGCATTTATTTAACGACCTGCTACTCGGTCAAACCCATCATTACAACTCCTCAACGGTGGGTCCCTAGTCACTTTTATAGAATCGGAGGGACTGTTCAAATGTGCTCCTGTCTCTTTTTGCTTGGTATCAGTGAATATTACCTTTAGGTGGTCTCGCCTATTGGGTATCCCTATTAAGTTTTAAAGTTATCTTATAGCTCTGTGCATTTCGGTAACTTCTTTTGTAAATAGGCTATTTAGTTATCCTCGGTTAGCCGTGTAACCTTATTAATTTAAATCTTAATATTATTATAGCACACTTTTTAGATAATACAAACATTTTAACGAAAAAAAATTTAAATAATTTCTTGACTAATAACTATAGCGATGGTACCATGGATATTAGTCAAAGTTAAGTTAATACCTTTGTAATTTGGAACTAGCTCGTCACAGTTTTCGTAGGAGGCCAATATGAGGCTTGAGAGACACTTTAAACTATACCCGTGGTAAATTATAGGGGTCAGAGTTAAAACAACGCTAGCGATTGATTAGGCACCAATATGGAGGTGATACAATGAACTTGAAGAATCCAAAATTTAAAACAGATGATACACCAGTTAAGTTTGCTGATTTTGATGCTTATGTTATCAGTTTGATTTATGACAAATATACACAACTATTTAGACAGAAAGATGCTAACAATAAGGGAGTTGATGTTAGCATTGGACTAGAAAAAACTGTTGACTCAATTATTGATAGCAAGCTACACTATGCACTGGTTAAAGCATCTAAGTATTTTAGAATTAATCATATTAACCCAGTATATTATTTGTCTATCGTCTTTAGCAGGCATTTATATAACGACAGAAACAAGAAGAGGCTTATGAATGTTCCTTATGAGGTTGGCCTTGTGTCTGACACTTATCAGTCGTATTATCAAAATGGTTTAAAGTACGACAAAACTTATTATAAAAACATAAATGGAGTTCCTCATGAGACAGTAATGTTTTTAGATAATCCATACATTTCATTTATGTACCAATACTACGGTTTGTTACAGAAGTGTAGATATGATAACGTAGAGATGTCTAAGGAGCTAAGAACATACCAGTACAATCACTCAATTAAGATTATGACAAGTGATGAGACTAAGCTTGATGGCATTTATAGAGAATATGTAGAGTATAGTCGTAGATTAGTAAGGGCGTTAAATGTTAGGCATCCAGAGATGTCATTATATGTAATGCAACTATGTACCTATCGTTACTTAGGCGCTATGAACACTCCTATTTTATTATTTGGAACATCAAGATATTCTATGAGTGCTATATCTGATATCAGGTCTGATAAGACAGTCGATGAGTTGTACCTTCATAATTTGTTATATGGTTTAAAGAAGACATATGACTCTGTGTATGCATCAACTGTTTCAGGTGGTGGTGAGTCTAAAATAATTAGTGACAACTTAAAAACTAATAAGGTGTCAGAGTATTATGATATTATTGATATCGGACGTAAAGTTATAGCTTACTTTAGCTCGGACTTGGTAATTAGAACTAAGGCTCGAAAGGTGTTTCCTAAGGACTTAAGAGAACAGTTACTAGACAAATATGATATGCCAATTATTAATATTTAGGAGCGTGATAAATGGTGGCAGAAAGTACAAAGACATTGCAAGAGCAACTATTAGTAAGAGCATTAAGTAGTTCATACATTACTAATGCAGTATTAGCTAGAAACACACCATCACTGTTGACTAACCCAACTTATCAGGTTTTGGGTAATATATTAGTTAGATACTATGCAACAGACACGAAACCAATTTCAGAAGCAAGTATTAAACTTGGAATTGATAGATACTTCAAAGATGAAAACAGACGCAGAAGCCATAAGCATGAAGACCCGTTAACACAGCAAGAAGAGCTAGATATTACTCGGACTATTAATGATGTTATGGAAACTGAACCAGACAGTTCTGATGAGATTGAAGAGTCATTGGATAAATATGTTAAGAAGACTTTAGCTTCTGCTGCTATTCTAGAAGAAGCACAGCGAGACTCAGACGACTTATCTAAGAGAGTTGAAGAAAAACTTGATGATATCAACTCGTTAGATATAAACGGTAGTGCAGACACTGTTGTGGACGTTTATCGTGATGTTCGTAAGAAGGCAGAAACATATATTAATGATTTGGGTCAAGCAAAGATACCATCTGGATTAAAAACATTTGATTATGTGATGAGTGGTGGGCTACAAAAAGGTCAAATTGCAATGATTGGTGGTAAATCCGGATTTGGTAAAACAGTATTTCTATCTAATCTATCCTACTATTACAGTATGGTATCTGGTCATAATGTCTTACAGGTTAGTTTGGAAGAATTAATGGCAGATTCATATATGCGCTTTGATAGAATGCATTATCGAGTAACACCGAATGATATGCTAAACGGAGATGGTAAAATCGACCCCAACTTCATTAAGAATGTTTTAGCTAAGCCTCATAAGCCAGATAAAGGAACGCTGTTGTTCAAACGATATACGCCTAATACTTTAACTATTGATGGCCTACGGCAGTGTATTGATGCATCAGAACGCCAAAAAGGTTTGAAACTTGATGTGGTTGTACTGGACTATGCAGACCTAATGCGTACATCTAAGAAATCAGATAACGAAGCTGTTCAGGGTGAAGAGCTATTCCAGAATCTATCTAAGCTAGCGCAGGAGGAAAATGTCATTCTAATTACTGGTACCCAATTGAACCGTTCTGCCGGTAGCCAAGAAGTTATGACATTAGAGTCAATTGAAGGCTCTTATCGTAAGATTAACACTACTGCATTCGCTGGAACTTTAAATGGGACTAAAGAAGAACGAGATGGTGGCTTCATGCGTATTTATTTAGATAAGATTCGTAATCGGTTTGTATCTGATGATTATATGCTATTTAAATTTGATAAGGGAACGATGCTATTAACCGATGAAACAGATGCCGAAAAGGTAGAGCATATGTCGCTTATCAACCAAGACGCATCAAATATGAAGGCTCAGCGTAGAGCAGAGTATGCCAAAGGAAATGGTAGTGAAACTAGTAACAGTGAAATGCAAGATAAAGCTAACGAAATTATGTCTAGTTTAATGGGTGGAAATAAGGAGGATTAGTGTATGAATAAAGATACCTATGTAGTATGTGCTGATGTTCATGCTAGTGACTACACAGCGTTTTCTAAACCTGTTGAGGGTAAACCATACGGGTCACGTCTAAAAACGATTCTCGAAGCTCTCAATGCCATGTATGATGAAGCGTTAACTAAGGATGCTTCAAGAATGATTATTGTCGGTGATTTGTATAATGAGAGAACCTCTATATCACCAATTGTAACTAAAGCGGTTACTGAGAATATTTTAAAAGGTCTTCATAAACAACCAAAAGGTTTTAAGCTTGATATTGTAGTTGGTAATCATGACCAGCAAGATAATAGCCCAGTTCCACCAAACTCTGTGTCTATCCTAGAAACTTACTCGACTAGTGATTATCCAATTGTGGTTCATGACCATGTTGATGTGGACGATAACTTAATATTTGTACCATATACTGAGGATTCTTTATCTTTCAAGAAAGAAATTTCAGAAATTAAACTTGACAAGGGTAAGCATTATGTAATGTTTGCTCATATTGGTATGTCAGGCGCTAAGTCTGGTAATTGGACTCATAAACTTGGTGGTAACTATACTCTTGAAGATGTTCGATATAACGAGATGGACTTAGTCATGATGGGTCATTATCATTGGCGACAAAAGTTAGCAGATAATGTTATGTACACTGGTGATTTAGTTCCTTTAAACTTTAATGACGAGGGGCAAGACAAAGGGTTTTATTTGATTACAAAAGATAAGAATTATGAAGAAACCTTTATCCCTGTAAATTCACCAAAGTTTAAAACTATTGATTTGAACCATTATGAAGATGAAGGAACTCTTAATGAAGAGCTAGAAAATAACTATATTAGAATTGTAACCCATAACTCAGAAGATACTAAAGCTATGCGTAAGCTAATCAAAGAAGCTGAGGTACCTGTAGCATTGCAAACTAAGCAGGAGCCTAAGCATGATTCAAGACTAGATATATCTTCTGACAGTTCTGATGCTGATATTGTTAGGGCATATTGTAAGAAGTATTATCCAGATGTAGAAAAACAGGCAGAAAAGTATTTAATTCAGGCACAGGAAGGTTGATAGAGTTTGAACGTAAAGGTGTATTCTAAAGTAAATTGTTTTCCATGTAAATTGACTAAAAGGTGGCTATCTGAACATAACGTTAACTATGATTATGAAGAGTTCGACCCTAAAGAAGAAGCTGACTACGCTGTAGTACGTGAACGGCTAATGGAATATGGGTTCATGAGTTTCCCTGTAGTTACCGTTACTGATGATGACAATAATGTAGTTAACAAGTGGTCTGGCTTTGCTCCCAATAAGTTAAAGTCTCTAATTAAATAAACTTGACAAAATAGTCTTACTGGGTTATACTTAATCTAGTAAGACTATTTGTTTGGAGTGAGATAAATGAAGCTAGAATCTGTAGATATTCAGAATTTTAGGTCAATTGGAAAAGTTAAATTGTCACTAGACAACCAAGGACTTATTCTAATCCAAGGTGTTAACATGGACAAGGATGATGGTTCTTCTAATGGTGCGGCAAAATCTAGTTTATATTACGCTATTATCTATGCGCTATATGGTAAAACTCCAAAAGGTACTGCTGGAGATGATATCGTTAACAACAAGATAGGTAAGAATACTCACTGTATTGTAGAGTTTTCTCATCGTGGTATTAAATATACGGTTGCACGTTATCGAAAGGATAAGGATAATAAGAACAAAGTATTATTATATCGTGATAGTGAAGAGATTACTAAAGCTTCTAATAAGCTAACTGATGAGTATATAGTTGATATTATTGGTATGAATATAACTACTATGCTTAATTCCCTAGTATTTGGTGAATCAAGTGTTAACCGTTTCTCAGAAGCAACTGATAAAGAGCGTAAAGAAATTCTAGAAGATATTACCAATATTGCTATTTATAAGCGAGCGCTAGATATTGTTAAAGAAGATGCATCTACCAATAAACTAAATATTGATAAGGCTAACAATGAGTTATCTAGTGCTGTTAGCCACAAAGACAGTATGATGCAGTATATTGATAGATTCAAGCAGGAACAAAAAGATTATGCTAATCAGCTAGCCAGAGCGAAAGAAACAGTTACCAATTGCAAGAAGGCTATTGATAATATCGGATATACTGATGAAGATTTAGATAAGGAAGAAGAAAACTATCAGAACGATTTAACTGTTTTGCAACAAAAATTTGATAAAGCGAACACAGTTAAGAGTAGTACAGAAGTAAACACCAAGCTGTCTGCACTCGCATCTAAAGTGGGACAAATTGCTAATCAGCAAAAGATTAGCAAAGATAATCTTAATAAAGCTAAGCAGACATATACAGAGCTAGCTAATGCAAGTGTACCTCGTTGCCCTCATTGTGGTCATAAGCTAGACGAAGAGCATCGTAAGCAGGAATTAGAAAGAATTACTAATGACGGTAAGCAAGCTAGAGATAGCTATAATGAATCAACTAGGATGCTATTAACTGCTAAAAAGGCTAGTGACATTTTAAATACTAAGTTGAGTGAGATTGAAAAGTTTAATAGTAGTATTAAGCCAAAATTGGAATTAATTAATAAAGATATTAATTCTGTTAGAAACAGTCTTACCAAAGTTTTTAACAGTCGCAACAAGCTAGATAGCTATAAGCATGATGCTGTTCAAGCCAAACAATGGTTAGAAGAACTAAAGCAGGGAGCGCCAAAGAACAATGGTGATTTTGAAAGTGAAGAAGATTTAAATAAGCATATCAAAGAGGCTACTGAAAAGGTTTCTAAGTTAGAAGCTAAAGAAAAACAATTTAATGACTTAAAAGTGGTATTCTCTGATAAGGGAGTTAAATCACATGTGCTAGATTTGGTTACTCCATACTTAAATTCACAAGCTAATTATTACTTGTCGGTATTGACAAATGGAACTATTTCTGTTAATATTAGTACACAGTCTGAGTCAAAGTCAGGAAATGTATCTGATAAGATGTCAGTTGAAGTTTCATCAGTTGATGGTGGTTCAGCTTATAATGAATTATCAACTGGTGAGCAGAAGCGGGTAAACTTAGCTATTTCCTTATCACTACAGGATTATGTATTGTCTAAAAACCCAGAGATTAACCTGAATGTTTTTGATGAAATATTTGATGGGTTGGATGAAGATGGAGTTATGCAAGTTATGAAATTATTAAAAGAACGAAACAAGAATATTGGAACTATCCTAGTCATTTCTCACAATCAGGCTTTACGGGATATGTTCACAAATTCAATAACAATTAAGAAAAAGGATGGAATTAGCTATGTTGACTGATACAAGTCGCTTAGTTCTTGGTAAGAACGAGTGCATAGAAAATGGTTTAAAAACTAAGATGTTTGTTGAAGATGGGAGAGTGATGGTTAGGCTAAGTTCCGAAACTATGAATCATCACAAGAAAGAATACTTTGCTCCAGCAGAGGACGCCAATGTATTTTACCCACTATACTTTTATTATGATTTTCATTATGAAGACCCATATAAGGATATTATTCTTAAATTATATCATAATGCTCCGAAGAAGCTCGTTAAGTATATTCATAATAATTTTCCTCACGATAATGTGTACTTAAAACGTCTATACGACTTTGAAGGACAAAAGCCAATTAATACAGAAAAAAACTTTATACTTAAGAGCAACGAAGCTGCCGAATACAAGTTACAAAAACTAGGTTTAAAGACGTGGGGAGAACACTATAACCGTAATGACGTTGCACTAAACTTTAACAAGATAAGTAAATTATTGAACGAACTAGAGTCTTCTCTATTAGCTAAAGCACAAGATTTGGGAATTGTAGACAAAACTGGTATTGATAAAAATAATGAATTAACTGAGAAGAGAATCTTATCTCAGGCTACAGATGAAGACTTAAGACTATATATTGAACTTGGCGTGGCTTACAGAATGAATGTATTTATGTCTAAAGTAGTTAGGGCACAAGAGAAGTTTTTGAGGGGGTAACAGAATGTCAGCTACACAAAGTGTAATTGAATCTTTAAGCGATGGCGAAATTCTGTACGATGGCGAAGACATCAGATTTAACTGTCCCTTGTGTGGTGAGACTAAGAATAAGTTATATGTTAGTGAAAAGGGTGTATGGCATTGTTTCCATTGCTCAGAGTCTGGATTTGGTGCAGTATCATTTATTATGCAACTTTACCATATATCATTTAAAGAAGCTAAAGAGGTTGCAAAAGAGTATGGATATGTTCAAGAATCAAAGTCTAAAGCAATTATTAGCCAATCTGATTCATTAGCAGAAAAATTGATGCTTATAATGTATGATACTAAAGAAAACGGAAACTTAGTAATGCCCTCTCTGCCAACGAATACTAAGTTATTATCTAGCAATTGGAGCAATCCAGTTGCTTTTCCATATTTTAATTACCTTCACAGTCGTGGGGTGACAAAGTCTGATATTGAAAATTACAATATTGGATTTTGTGTAAATGGAACTGCTAGAACCAGAAGAGGAACCTTAAGCATTAGGAACAGTATTGTGTTCATTACTAAAATGAATGATGAACCTGTATACTGGAACACACGCTCAATTGACCCCAACCCATTTATTAAGTCATTTAATGCCTATGCCGAGTTAGATAAAGAGTATGCTCGTTCTCAATCTGTATTTAATTATGACAGCATAAAAAGAAACAATAATGTGGTAATTTGTGAAGGTGTTTTTAACGCAATTACCGTTAGCCATATAGACGGTTATTGTGGGTTGGCAACTTTTGGTAAGGAAGTAACTGATGCTCAATTGAATCTGATTGTTAAAAAGCTAGGCCACAGAAATTTATATTTATTTTTAGATAACGATGCCAACTACAAGATTGTACAATTAGGAAAACGATTTTTAGAGGCTGGGGTTAACAGAGAACAAATATGGCTAGTTAACAATCCATATGAAAGACAAGATGCTAATGATTTAGGTGAGTCTATTAGTGAAGAGCTATTGGAATCATCAAGCAACCCAAGCTTAAGTTCCTTCTTAGGTTTGGGGGTAACTGAGTAATATATGTGCTATAATAATAGTAATTAAATAGTGAAAGACAGGTAATTATATGATTTATGTTAATGCCCCAATTGGTATGGGGAAGAGTGCGCTAACGGAACTGCTATCAAAAGATTTAAAGACTAAGGCTTTCTACGAGAAAGTAGACGATATGGCAATGCTTCATAAGTTCTATGCAGCTGGTGAAGGCAGTCGATTATCATTAGCGTTCCCACTACAGGTTGCCTTTCTAAATTATCGTTATCAGCAATTACGAGAAGGACTCCATTTAGCAGAAATGGAAGGTATGAAGAATACTGTATATGATTCTAGTCTGTTATCTGATGGATTAATGGCGTTTAACTTGTACAAACGTGGGGAATTTCCTAAGGAAGAATTTAGATTGTATCAGGAACTATCACAAAACATGCAAGCCAATGTTTCGGGTCATCCCTTTAGAGGGTTTCCTGACGTAATTATTTATCTAAAGGGTAGCTTTGAGCTCATGCTAGAACACATAGAATACCGTGGTCGTGACATGGAAACAATAGATGATGATAAGAAAGATTATTATCATAGCGTATGGGAAACCTATAACAATTGGTACCAGTCGTATGCACAGTCTCCAGTTATTACAATTGATATGGATAAATATGACTATGTTAATAATTCTAAAGACCGTAAGAACGTATTAGAATATATTGAATCTAAGTTAAACGACTTTGGTTTACTTAGTGATAACGAATTAGCTGGTTTGTGTCTGGCACATGATATTGAGGATACTCCAGCTGAAATAGGTATTAAGTAGGTGATATAATATGGCATTAGAAG
>JXWR01001473.1_pt1 | contig 37915 bp, 25 predicted proteins | sample 315541 | NCBI WGS metagenome assembly JXWR01 (sample SAMN03273951, study PRJNA271842) | soil metagenome | isolation source: rice field ambient CO2 | place: India: CRRI Experimental farm Cuttack,Odisha-753006 | collected 2013-12-17
TTGAAAAATTTCTCTTGCTTTCATTTTTTTTTCTCAGATTAGAGTAATTACTCTTTAATTAGAGTCAATTCGAGTATGTATGCCAGCATAGTAATTATCCACTGTACAGTGGCGGGCCCGCAGGATTAATTTCCGGGCAAAAAAGGGAGAACAGTGCGTCCGCGCCGGTAATGGTACGGAAAAGTACACTTATCTAAAGACGGCTGACATAATTTCCGACGGAACGGTGAGAAATATTTTCACAAGTTTTTTTTACCAACAGGTACCAAGGTAGGTGTGGCCATATGCATGTCTTATGTTATGAAGATTTTCAGCACATACAATACGCATCCAGAGGTTGTTCTATGCATGAATGGATAAAAAGTTTATTGTTAAAAGTGGAACATAATTGACTTTGGAGGGTATCCCAGTCACATGAAACGCATAAGGTGCATGATTTCAAGATCCACAGATCAATTAAAATTGTCTAAAAAATGCACCTCCATGTGTGTCGCTGCTGCTAGCGAAAAGGGGAACTGTTTGGATTGAATGTTTGATTTCCTGTCTTGGATGCTGATTAGGGCTCTTTCTAGAAGAAAACAGGGAACACCAAATTAGTTTTTTCAGCGTAGATTCTTCTCTCTTTATATTTTTTTTCAATGTCATTTCCTTCTCTACTTTTTTAAACACTACACTTCATCTCTTCGCTTTCTCTCTTTCACCGGTACTCTGCTGGAGAGATAAAACAGTAGTTTTGTGTTTCTTTTCTTCAAAAGTAAATGCATAAATGAAGAGCAATAGGTTGAGTTATGTGGTTTTTTCGTTAGCCATAAATCTATTAACGGTTTATGGTGATACCACCACAAGCTATTACTTTGCTAACACAACATCTGTCGATTCAATCCCGCCTATATCATCATCATCTTCTTCTTCTTCTTCTTCATTTCCATATCAATCACTTACTTCAGATTACACATTAACATCTTCAACCCCCGAAGCTTCTTCAAGCGATGAAAATTTTTCCTCTAACTTGAATCAGTCTTTGCCTGTGCAATCTTCATATTCGACTTTCTCTGAATCATTTTCATCAACATTCTCAACATTCCCTGAAACTTTTGTGAGCTTGACGTCTTTGTTCAATGAATCTGAAAATTATCAGGTACATTGGACTCAGACACTTGGAGCTTCTCGGCAACACTGACCGCTTCACCTGCCGGCACCGCACAAAATAACAATACCACTTTTTTGCAAAGCAGTACAAATACCTCCCTTTCCACATCAAAAATTGCCAGTGAGTTGGACTCAGTATCAGCTTCAGCACTGGTACTCAATCAATCTTCTTCTGTCATACCTCTTACTTCAAGCTCATTAAGCTTTTCAACCTCCACCATAGTATACTCATCAAGTGTCTTGAACGGCTCATCGACATCTGCATATAATATCTCATACTCTACCATCATATATACACTCTCTGGAAACTCATCAAGTTACGCATTGTCAACTGATTCCCAAAACTTGACACTTCCAACATTAACGGGGAAACCTACAGAAAGCTTAAACATTACTGTACCAACTGGTATCACTTCTTTTAATCTTACGTTGCCAACAAATACTTTAAACAACTCGATATCTAGTGGGCTGCATAATACATCAATTCCTACAACACCTTTAGGCAATACCACTAGCTTTCCATTTCCTTTGGGTAATGAAACATTATCTACCAAGCTGTTAGACTTAACGTCCATACCTTTCACAGGATCGAGTTTGACTCCTACTTCATTTAACGTTTCTTTATCGACTGGCGCACCAAACACAACTTTATCTGCTAGTACTGGGAACTCATTTTTGCCTACGAATACGTGGAATACGAGTGCCATTCCAACAACAGTGGTAAATGTTACTTTATCTACCAATACTTGGAATACTACTGCCGTCACAACCACCAATATTAATGCCTCTTTGCCCACCAATACTTGGAATTTGACTTCGATTCCTACAAGCATTTGGAATATAACTTTATCCACTGGCGTTGCTAATTTTACCACACTCTCTGGCATACCAAATGTTACTGCGCCATCCAGCACTTGGCAAACATTAAACTTGACAATGACATCGCTAACTTGGAACGGATCTTTAGCAACAGGAAATTTGAGCACCATATTACCAACAGGCACTTTAAACTTGACAACGTTACCGACAAACACTTTCAATTTGACAGCTCCAACAGGCTCTATTGGCGTACCATCAATCACAAGTTGGCCATCCATCAATATCACAACTGGTATCTTTACAAATAATGTTAGCGTTCCATTAACGACCGGCAGCTTGCCTATTAACGTCACCAGTATACCAACTGCCAACGTTACTTTTCCTCTAGTCACAACTTTGTCGTTGAATGGAAGTTCCATATCAATTGCTTTGCCAACCTTGACAAGTCTGTCTCTTTCGTCATTTAATTTATCGTTTACCGATCTTCCAACAACATCTGGCTGGAGTAATATTACTTCGCCATCTGGATCATTGCCTTCTGGTGTTTTACCAAATTTCACTGACACAAGTTTTTCAGTACCTAGTTTGACTCTTCCAATCATTTCAATCCCGTCTTTATCTATCCCACATACTTTTTCCCCATCAATTTCTATCCCAAACATTACTACTCCTAGTTTGTCTGGTCCAAGTATTTCGATTCCAAACACTAATGATCCAAGCTTCTCCATCCCAACAATCTTAACCCCATCGTTATCTATTCCATCCTTAAGTACTCCTTACTTATCAACCTCAAATTTGACCTCTTCTTCTTTTTCAGTTCCCTCTCTTACTGCTCCAAGTCTTACCTTACCATCTTTGTCTATTCCGAGTTTGAATAATCCAAACGCAACACTCTCAACTTTGTCTATTCCAAGTATAACAGTACCAAACTTATCATCTCCATCTTTGGCAATTCCAACTTTATCAACCCCAAATATTACACTTCCATCACATTCTGCCTCTAGTTTTTCTATTCCGAGTATAACAGCACCAAGTTTATTGACCCCAAATATTTCACTACCAACTTTATCTCCATCTAGCTTATCTAGCTTATCTATTCCAACGTTGTCGCTCCTGAGTGCTAATTATTCATCATCGTTGAGTCCGTCATTGACTCTGCCATATAATGGTACAATTCCTACTGGCGGTGGTAATGGTTCTAGTCCTAACAATCCAAATAACAGCGATCCAAACAGTTCCAATGGCAGCGATCCAAGTAATTCCAATAATTCTGATTCGGATGGATCCAACTCAAGTGGCTCTAACTCAAATGGAGGTGATTCCACCGGTTTAAATCAAAACTCAGATGGCTCCAGTTCAGGTTCAGGTTCAGGAAACTCAAACAACTCTGACAGCTCAAACAACTCTGACAACAATGGCCCTGACTCAAGTTCGGGCTCAGGTAACTCTGACAACCCTTTGAATAATAGCAATGCCAATGGTAAAAACAGTAACAATAGCAGTAATGACCCATCAAATTATTCTGATAACGATACTGTTTCATCCCTGAATAGTAACAATAACAGTAACAATAACGACAATAACAGTCTGCTGAACTCTTCAGGTAACGGTAATGGCTCATCACTGAATAATCACAGTAACAATAACGACAATAATGGAATCAGCAGCAGTAGTAGCGATAACAATAATAGTAATAGTAATAATGATAGCAACAGCTCTGAGAATGGAACTAGCAGTGACTCTTCCGATGGGAACGGTGAAAGCACATCGCTGAGCGGCAGCACTTCAAATCAGAATAATGGTAATAATGGAAGCAGTGATAGCAATTCAAGTAATAATCGTGGTAGCAATGATGGGTCGAGCAGCAGCAATAACAACAGCAATAACAGTAGTAACAATAGTAACTCTGATAGCGGCAATGATGGTAACAGCAGCAATAACACTGGATCAAACGCTGGTAATACGGCAAATAGCAGTGACGCTCAAGCCACAAATGGGCCAAAAAGCTCTGATGACAACAGTAATCAAAATAATTCTAACAACAGTCAAAATAGCAATAACGGTAATAACAACAATGACAGTGAAAACAGCAACCAGAGCAGCAATAACGATAGCAGTGAGAATACCAGCGAGAATAATAATGACAGCGCTAATTTATCTGCTAACAGTAGTGATAATAACAATAATAACAATAATAACAATAATAACAATAATAACAATAATAACAATAATAACAATAATAACAATAATAACAATAATAACAATAATAATAACAACAACAACAACGACCCATATGCTATCAATAACAACAATAATAACAACAACGCAAACACTAATTCCAACGATCAGCAAAGTGATACCAGCTCCCCAACAACTCTCGCATCTTCAGTGCATTCTCAGTACACCGTCAGCGTCAACAGCAGCAATAATATATTTAGTGGCTGGAACGCCACCAATGGTTCGATTCCATTCTTCTTAGGAGATGGAAACAGATTGTCGAATAAGAATGAGAAATTCTGGATGAAGTTATTGGCTGTTATTATTGTTCCTGTTTTCATTCTTTGATCAGGTAGTATATGACTAGTTCGAGCTAATTAGGTTTTCGCTGCAGCGTTCAAAGAGAATTGGTACCTAGTAATGATTGCTTAAGTGCGGCTTCACTTTCAAAAGATTCCCTTTGCGTGTTTATAAATTTTCTTTCTTTTTTCTTTTATTGCGATCTATTATTTTATTATAGATTTGTTTTCATTCATAATCTCTTTCATACTTTTAATTACTTTTCTTTTTACTTTTCGTTTAGCTTTGATACTCGTCTTTGTTTTGTTCTTTTTGTTTTGTTCTTTCTGCAATTTTCCTTCAATTGCGGATTTTCTTTACATTTAATTTCTTTTCTCTTGCTTTTGTTCAGCTCTTATTCTTGTTCACTCTTGTTTAATTGCTCTCATTCATTTCTTTTTTCCATCAGTTTTTTCTCTTCTTCGATTCTCTTTTTCGCTTTTATTCATTTAATTTTTTGTTTCACTTGCAACCATTCCATAGATTTATATATATACAAGTTTGAAGATGTAATATTATCTTGTACTTATAATTATTGTTTTTGTATGTAAAATGTCGTACTACTATTTCAGAGCTACATAACCTTGAAAAAACGCTTTACTTCTTTGTAAAATCAGCATATGCATAAGCATGTAGTCTGCCATGTATATTTGAAAAAGAACAATAATTACTGCAATTGTCTAAAAAAACGCGACAGTAATTGCAAAAAACAAAAACAAAAACAAAAACAATCAACAATAAGAAAAAGAGCGCCAAATAAAACTAATCAACTGGAAAAAACATGAAATATCTATTCAGCCACTTTCTTCTTTAGTGTTTCCCTCTGCTTGATGCCATCTTTCGTGATATCTTCCATACAACTTCACCAACAACGGTTCATCCTTATTTACCAAATTCAAATCTTTTCTACCAAACAATCTTCCCTTCTCATCGACCCAATGTGCAAATGTAATCTTATCCCACTCTTCAGGCTTCTCATAACCCAATCTTTTCAATTTTGGCGAATTTAAAGATTCTGGATCAAGCACAGTTTTAAAATTAGGATCATTGAAATAAATAAGCACCAATCTTCTAAATGCCTTTTGGTCATCCGGCGGGGATATTACTCTATGAATTGAAGATTTAAAATATCCCGCAGTTAAGAACTCCATTGCGTCACCAATATTAACGATTAATGAGTACGGTTTATGACCCACATAACGCCATTGACCTGTATAGTAGTCTCTTATTTGTAATGATAATATTGGTTGGGATGTAAGGAATGTAAATGCGCAACTGTCGGAATGTCCTCTAAGCCAAGTTTTTTTAGTGATGGCTTCGTCTGCTGGTTTCATGCCCAAATAGTGCATGAATCGTCCATAACCGGCCCCGGAGTTGAGTAAGTCATTCTTATAAACTTTGAAGAAATTTTCCCACAAGTAACCTTCAGGCAACTCTAAGATAATATCACACAAGTTGCATAATTTCCTCAAAATGTTGAAATGTATAAATTTATAATATTCGGAAACTTCCGGTAAGAAAGCTCTAGCAATTTCTGGGTATTTTCTATTTTGATCAAAAAAATAATCATCCTGCAATGGATCTCTGAAGTTGTAGAGTTCTACTTGATCTCTGACCCCATTTTGCATTGTCCAGTATCCACGAGGCTTGAAACCAGCCCCGCGTTCACCACCAAGAGACTTGGACTTGTCTTCCAAATCAGTTTGTTGAGCACCAGCCAAAAATTGCAATTTTTCCTCTTCGGGAAGTTCAAGGATAGATTGGGCAATACTGCGCAAATAATCAAATTTTTCATTAGGGAAGCCAGTGTTTATAACGTTGAAGAAACCATAAGTGGAGATGGATTTTTCTAAATGGGCAGCTAGCTGCTTACGGGATTCTAAACCTTCAGGACCATCGCGATATCGGGAGAAATCAATAGAATCTAGTTCAATAGTTGGCACGTCCGTGTTTTTGGTAGGAGTGGCTTCTTTAAATGGTCTAAAATTGTATTTTTGTTTGATTTGATCAATGTCGTATTCGTCATTTAAGAATTTGGTTCTTAAAGTATCTGGATCAGTGATCAAGTTGCCAGTTTCTTTGGAAAGAACTTCGCCTATACTTCCTGTGAGTTTGTCAGGAACTGGGGTAAGTTTAATGCTTTTGATTACAAAGCCGTCCAAATTAGTATTATTTGCAGCAGTCAGTGGAGCAGCAGTGACAGTAACAGTCATATTGATATTGTTTTATTGATATGTACAGTGAATTGATAGAAGTTGCTAGAATCAAAAAAACAAGATCACAAAACGAGAATAAATTTTTTCGAAAGAAAATTGTAGCAAAACCTATATTGTGAAGCCCCTATATATGACATGCTTTTTTTAACACACTGTTCCCCAACCACACCACTTTGCTATCTATATATATATTTTCAACAATGTTGAATCCTATAGGTCAAATAAGATAAAACCCACAGTTATTGCCCATTTGCACGTGCATAGAGGCGATTTTTGATTTTTGCGATACATCTTGCTGCGGTTTACTGTATGTTGGAAACATTGCAGCAACGCGCCATGATGGTGGTATAATCATGGATGTGGATGATGTTCCCACATATATGTATACGGTGTGCCGATAAGTAAGCTTTTTGAGTTTTTCGGAGAAAAGCTGTTTTTTTTTTTTGTTTTCTTTTTGTTTTTTTTTTTATATATCAAAATGACAGTAGTTTGAGTATGATAGAAGGTATTTATTGTTTGCGATGGAAAAGTCAAATTCCAATTACTAAGTCGAGGAAAACGCACCCAATGTGCTTGGTAAATTACGAGTCTTTTGAATTCTACCAGTTATTATTTATTATTCAATGCCAAACAAACAAGAATTTTTATTCATTTAAAGACTCAAACATCCAAATAATAGAAAAGAACAACACACAGTATATTACAGCTAGTTTACTGATCATAGATGAGCAATGCTTATTTAAGACTATGAAAATCCTCATAATTAAGCATCCTTCTTAATTTCGGTTGTCACTTCTTCTCTAGGGGCTTTTAAATCTGCCTTTTCATTATAAGCTTTTTGCAACCCTTCAATTTGTTTTTTCAAAGTAGCAACGTCGCTCTCTTTAGTAGATAATTGTTTCTTTAAGACATCAACATCAAGTGATTTACCCCCTTTCTTTTCAGCAAGTTGATCATTCCATTTTATGATTCTTTTCAATATATTTATAATCGTTGGGATGGACAATTCCAAAAACAACACAATTCCCGTCAAATAAAAGTTTCTTTGGTTGTAAAATTTTTTGACCAAGTATTCACTACTGGACAATTCATTATAACCGTGATGTAAATGATTATTAGAACCTTCAGGAGGGTTTACTTGAGATTGCTCATCACCACCACGACGTTGGACTGGATATTTGATGGATCGTTGAGCAGCGTCAACAAATAGTATGCCAACAAGTACGCTACAAACGTAAATGGTTACTCTGAATTCGGTCTTGTGCCAAAGAGCAATCCAGAATTTGACAATACTGCGACGAATCTTGTAAGGTAATGGTAGCACAAGAAGTGTCACTATCAACATTTCAAGCAATAAGACGCCAAATATCTAATAAGAAGCAATTTTATGTTAGTAAATTGTTGATTTTTGGTGGCTGAATAGTTGCAATTGAGAAATACAGGGCGCCATGATCATATATCAAAACACTGAAAAGAATTGCTAGCTAAACATTGCAAGAGGCAGTAAAACATACCAATGTCATATAAAGACTCATCTTTGTTTGTTTTGTTTATTCAATGTTTAGTTATTTAAATATTCGCCTCTAGTATAAATGCAATTGGTGTAACCTCTAGCTATAATTGAGCACAGCGTTGATGATAAACCTTTGAAGAAACAAGTAGTGGTAAAAGGGGGCGCATTAGCATTACTGCGGTTATCATTATTGTATGGTTGCTTTCTCCTCCAGAGGAAATGAAACTGATGTCGATGGCGTCGCGGGGCTCAAAACCAAATTCACATTTTGCGTGAATATAGCAAGTATGAGGTGTCTGAGGTGCTATGTAGGTATTTAGCAATAAGAACATCACTCGTAACCGGGGAGAAGTCAATTTTGAGTTTTTTCTGACTCTTTTTTCTATACGCCTCAGGAACATCTAAAGCTGACTCGGGACAAGATATCGGCCGACTCTTCAGGTAAACTATGGGCCCGAGTCAATTTATTTGCTTGGCTGCCATTAGTTTTGCTTTCTCTCTGCCGCCTGCACTGCGGCTGATGGATCGATCGCCAGAATAGAACTGGGGAAGCGAAAATCAAGCTTATCATTTCTGTAGATATTTTCTCCCGAGCATTTGACTAATCTTTCGGCGTTTACTTTAACCTATTCTTCTTCTTTACCTCTTTTCTTACTTTATAATTGAACAAAGATCACTGCCATCACCACACAATGTTCGCCGCTGCTTTCACTCGTACTGTTCCAAGATTCGCCATTAGGGCTGTGGGCACTCCATCATTGGTTACCCCTTCCTTGCTATCATCATCAGTCAGAAACACCGCTGCAGCAGCATTTGCCAACAGCGGCAGTATCACCAAAAGGTTTAATTCTAGTTCTAGTGCTAGCCAATTGGCGGCTGAAAATGAATTAAACAAAGAAGCCGCTCCATTCAAATTTAGCGGTGGCCCAGTTGAAGTCAGATACACTGAAGAACATGAGTGGATTGCTTTGCATCCAGATGGTACCGCGTTTGTCGGAATCACCAAGTACGCTGCCGATGCTTTAGGTGATGCTACATTTGTTGAGTTACCTGCTGTTGGTGACGCAGTGGAAAAATCCGAAAGTGTGGGCTCTGTTGAATCAGTTAAATCTGCTTCAGAAGTCTACTCTCCAGTCAATGGTGAAGTCACTGGGGTTAATGAAGCAGTAGCTGAAAATCCAGCATTGCTTAATAAAGATCCATTGGGTGAAGGTTGGTTAACTCAGATCCAAGTGGGGAGTGTTGAAGAAGATTTTACCAATAACGATTCATTGTTGACATTGCAAGATTATGCTAAATCATTGGAAGAAGATCATTAAATAGGGTTAAATGGAGAAGGATTCTGACGCACGGATGCACAGAGTATCGACTATCAATACTTGTAATTTTACAACGAAAATCTTTTTTGCTAACAGTATAATGAAATTCTGATTATTTACAAACCAAACCAAAAATCTAATAAACAACAACAGTAATAACAACAATAATAATAAAACAAAACAAAATAAAGCAAAAATATAATATAATTGGAACTATAGTAGGGAAAAAAAGTAAAATAGAGTTTGTGTAAACTACTTTTGCAAAAGCTTCTTGATCTCTTCAGAGGTCTTTGTCTTTAACTGCAAGGCATGTACCCCTTTATTTTCAAGCTCATCAGACAAGATATTGTAAACGAGTCTATGTCTATTTGGTTGAGTCTTGTAATCCTTAAAAGCGTCAGAAACAATCTCTATTCTAAAATGGGATTCAGTGACATTAGTGGCACCTCGTAGACCATGATGACCAGCATGTTTGTGAGAATCATTGTAAATCACTAAGGAGTCAGGCTTTAGTTGAGCAGTCAACTTTTCAGCAATAGTCTGCTCAATAGGACCCGGGGTTTCTGAAGAGAACTTAATTTGATGCGCAGCAGTAGCAGCAGCAGCGGCTGAAGATGTACTAGTTGACATTTGCAATTTGCTGATTTGGACAGCGGTAGTAGATGATGGGGCGATGGAAGATCTGAAAATGCCTCTAGCAAAAGTATTGAAGGAGGGTAGTTTGAACATTAAAAAATCTGGGTGTTATAAAGTTGGCTGTGGTGTGAAAAGAAGGATTATATCTCATATCATCCTCTGATATATCTGTCTGAGTCTGTCATGTTGGAAGGTCAAGTGAAATAAAGAAAAATTTGGCGTTGTGGAGCACATCGTTCTGGGATTACCCGGGTAGGATGAGTAATGAAACTTCAGGGTGATACAACATGTATATACATGCATGATCATATGGTCAATGTTCTTCTATTGTTTTTATCAATTACTTGATTCAAACACCCAGGAATGTAGATACTTCAAGTGAATAAGATGGAGCCTGAAAAAAACTCTTAACTATAATTATTCAAGAAAGCGTATTCGAATGATTAACATCATGACCTTACAAGCTATAGTATAATATAGTAAAGTATAGTATGGTACAGTATAGTGTATGTACCCTGTGTTGGGCAACACCTCGTCTATGCAGAAGGCTACCTGCTGCTACACGCACCGCAAACACGCCCCCTTTTTCTTTGAGTTCTTCGACGAGTAAGTTGTAAGTATGGATGTCTGACAATGAAGAAGGTTCGTTGATCAATGCTCTATAAACGCTGGAATACAACAACAGCAGTTGTATCAACACTGATGTATGTCAATGCTTCAAAGGTATACCAGCTGCTGACTTGCACCTCTGTGAAGTACCTTTGTGTGAACTGCAAACACCTTGTTGAAGCACCGGTGGCGAGCACTTAGGAAAAGCTCAAAGATCTTCGAAGAACGCGCCATGTGGAAGCGAATGAATCAAAGCAAAAGGAGAAATGTCCGGGTGACCCCTTCACCGCCCTTGTGTAGTAGTCTCACATTCGCACGCTCGCACACTCTTTTCCCTTTTTTTTTTTTTTACTGCTCGTTGGCGGGCGGTCTTTTGGTCTAGCTGTTTATTTTTCCTTGATCTGTATTCGTGGCCAGCACAACAACAACAAATACCTCGACAACCGCTGTCACTAGGCTCCAACTTACACGCTCTCCATCCATACTCACATCCTCGCATCACCTCGGTTTGTTCAGTCTGTTCAAGGAATCAATCATATAATCATCTGTTCTTTGATCATACAATACTGTCTCTCCGTGTTCCCTATCGTCCTCTACTCATCCTGCTGGACTTAATTTCATCCTACTGGGCTTAATTTTATCCAAATCAATCTTTATCGTACAGTGGGCGTTTAGCTTGTTGTATATGTCTCGAAGCCTGTGATACCTATATTATACCCAAATTCATCCAATTTGTTGTTTCTTTTCCTATATTTGATTTTGTTTGATAGAATTCTTTGCCTCACTTTCTTATTAGCATCTTAACTTTACCTTTCTTCTCTCTTCCTTTTTTTTTTTATTTCTCTCTTTACTTCGGCGTTGTTTCAGATCTATAAACAATGTCCGCCACATATGAACCAGGTACCCGTTGTTGGTTTCCTGACAAAAAGCTCGGTTTTATTGCTGCTGAAGTCTCTGGCAATGAAAAGTTGGAAAATAATAAAATAAAACTCACTTTGAAATTTGAAAATGGTGATGAACCAAAAGAGTTGATACTAGCATCATTAGACGAAGAAAAAGAGAAAAACTTGCCAGCTTTGAGAAATCCTCCAATTCTCGAAGCTGCTGAAGATTTAACGTCGTTATCATACCTTAACGAGCCAGCGGTGCTACAGGCTATCAAAGTCAGATATGCTCAGTTGAATATTTACACTTACTCTGGTATTGTGTTGATCGCCACAAATCCGTTCCAAAAAGTCGATCAGTTATACTCCCCAGATATTATTCAAGCATACGCTGGTAAAAGCAGAGGTGAAATGGAACCACATTTGTTCGCTATAGCTGAAGATGCATACAGATGTATGAAGCGTGACAACAAAAATCAAACCATTGTTGTTAGTGGTGAATCTGGTGCTGGTAAAACTGTTTCAGCAAAATTTATTATGAGATATTTTGCCTCTGTGGAAACTAATGACGAAAGTACTCCAAACGTTATGAGCTCAACTCACGATCATACTGATATGTCCGAGGTTGAAAAACAGATTTTGGCCACTAATCCGATTATGGAAAGTTTTGGTAATGCTAAAACTACCAGAAATGACAATTCTTCTAGATTTGGTAAATACTTGGAAATTTTGTTTGACAAAGACACATCTATTATTGGTGCCAGAATCAGAACGTACTTGTTGGAAAGATCTAGATTGGTATTTCAACCTACTTCAGAAAGAAACTATCATATCTTTTACCAATTGCTTGAAGGTTTGACTGAAGATCAAAAAGCTGAATTATCATTGACTACTGTGGAAGATTACAGCTACTTGAACCAGGGAGGTGATTCCAAAATTCCAAATGTCGACGATAAAAAGGAATTTGTGGATACTTCCAATGCTTTATCATTGATTGGCATCAATGAAGAAATTCAATTTGAAGTTTGGAGAATTTTGGCTGCTTTGTTGCATCTCGGTAATATTCAAATTACTGCCACTAGAAATGATGCTCTTTTGGCATCTGATGAACCAAACTTGCTTTTGGCTTGTAAATTACTTGGTCTTGATGCTGGCGAATTTGCTAAATGGATTGTTAAAAAGCAAATTGTCACTAGATCTGAAAAAATTACCACTAACTTGAGTCATAACCAAGCTATGGTTGCCAGAGATTCTGTTTCCAAGTTCATTTACTCCTATTTGTTTGACTGGTTGGTCAATTTTGTTAATAATGATTTGTGTGCCCCAGAAATTCTACAACACTACAAAACTTTTATTGGTGTTTTAGATATCTATGGTTTTGAACATTTCAAAACCAATTCTTTTGAACAGTTTTGTATTAATTATGCCAATGAAAAATTACAGCAAGAATTCAACCAGCATGTTTTCAAATTAGAACAAGAAGAATATGTCAAGGAAAAAATTGAATGGTCTTTCATTAATTTCAGTGATAACAGACCATGTATCAACTTGATCGAAGCTAGACTCGGTATCTTAGCATTGTTGGATGAAGAATCTAGATTACCAGCTGGTTCCGATGAAAGTTGGACTCAAAAGATGTATCAACAATTGGATAAACCACCAACCAATGACTTTTTCAAGAAACCAAGATTTGGTGGCAATAAATTTGTTGTTTCCCATTATGCTATTGATGTTGAATATGATTCAGAAGGGTTTATTGAAAAGAACAGAGATACTGTTAGTGACGGCCATTTGGAAACTTTGAAAGAAACCACCAACACCAGATTAAAAGATATTATTGATACAGTTGAAAGACTTAATGAAGAAGTTCAAAAGCAAAAAGAAGCAGAAGCAGCAGCAGCTAAACCAAAACCTAAGTTTGGTGCCGGTAGAGCTGCCGGCTTTGGTGCTAAAACAGTGAACCGTAAACCAACTTTGGGTTCTATTTTCAAGAAATCGTTGATCGATTTGATGAGCACTATCAACTCTACCAATGTCCACTACATTAGATGTATTAAACCAAATGAACAGAAAAAAGCGTGGGAATTTGATTCCTTGATGGTTTTGTCTCAATTGAGAGCTTGTGGTGTCTTGGAAACTATTAGAATTTCCTGTGCTGGTTTCCCAACTAGATGGACATATGAAGAATTTGCTCAAAGATATCATATTTTGGTCTCTTCTGAGTTTTATGTTGATGTCCTCAATGGTAAAAAGTCTTCCCCAGAAGATGTGCGCGCTTTGTGCAACAAGATCTTGCAAGTAACTGTTCAAGATAGCCAAAAATATCAATTGGGTGAAACCAAAATCTTCTTCAAAGCTGGTATGTTGGGTTACTTGGAAAAATTGAGATCCAACAGATTGAACAGTGCTGCCGTTTTGATTCAAAAGAACATTAGAGCAAGAGTTTACAGACAACAATTTTTGCAAATTCGCGCATCTATTGTTAAGTTGCAAGCTTTAGTGAAAGGTTATAATAGAAGGAAGAGAATTAGGCAAGAGATTGAAGAACACTCAGCAATTGTGTTGCAGACGTTCTTCAGAGGTTTCCTTGCTAGAAGAAACTTTGCTCTTGCAAGAAAGACGATTATTGACATTCAATGTATCTTCAGGGCCAAGAAGGCTAAGCAATCGACCATTGATTTGCGTGAACGCCAAGCTGCTGTGGTTATTCAAAACGCTTGGAGATCTTTTGCTGGTAGATTGGAATTTAGAAACTACGTGAAGGCTGCCGTTCTTATTCAAAGTTGTATTAGAAGAAAATTGGCATACAGAGAGCTTCAAAAACTTAAGGAAGAAGCTAAATCTGTTAACCACTTGCAAGAAGTTTCTTACAGATTGGAAAACAAGGTCATTGAATTAACACAGTCTTTGACAGCTAAAATTGGTGACAACAAGAAATTGACTCTGGAAATTGAAACTTTGCAAAAGAAATTACAGGACAACCAATCAAACCGTGCCATGTTGAATGCTAGAGAAAAAGAATTCAATGATACATTAAACGCTACGAAAGGTGAATACATTTCTCAAATCGATGCATTGAATGCTGATTTGGCACAAACCAAATTGAATTATAAAGAATCTGAAGGTAAATTGAAGAGATTGCTCAAAGAGCAATCTGAATTGAAGGAAACTGTTCAACAGAACATTGAAGAATTGAACCAAGCTAGGGATCAATTGGCCAAATATGACAACAATGAACAAGACTTAAAGAAGACTATCACTCAATTGAAACAAGAAATTATTGCTTTGACAGGTCAAGGTCTTGGTCAACAAGCAGTCAGTGATCATCTCCGTAGCGGTAATGGTTTCGGTAAGGCAGCATATTTTGGTAACTCCAAGAATAGACACAGTATGACAGGTTCTGCATGGGCTGACTCTAGGGGTATTGGTGGTGACTTTGGTCCAAGACCAGTATCGGTTATGCCGGTTTCCAACAAGGAAGAAGATAGTAACAACTTGGACGCCATTAATGAAGAATTGTGGAAAATGTTGCAAGATAGCAAAACTTTGCACAAGGAAATTATTGATGGTTTGTTGAAGGGATTGAAGATTCCGCCTGCAAATGTTGCCGCCGATTTGACTAGAAAAGAAGTCTTGTTCCCAGCAAGAATTATCATTATAATTTTGTCTGATATGTGGAGATTAGGCTTGACTAAGGACTCTGAAGACTTTTTGGGTGAAGTATTGTCAGTTATTCAAACGATTGTTACAGGCTTGAAAGATGAAGACGTTGTTTCATATGGTGCATTCTGGTTGTCTAACACTCATGAATTGTACTCTTTTGTTTCTTACGCACAATCCACTATCATTGCTAATGACAACATATCAAGTGAATTGAGTGAAAGAGAATACAATGAATATTTGAATTTGGTCGCTGTTGTCAAGGAAGATTTTGAATCTTTGAGTTACAATATCTACAACTTGTGGATGAAAAAGATGGAAAAAGACTTGGAAAAGAAAGCAGTTTCAGCTGTTGTGTTGTCTCAATCCTTGCCAGGATTCATGGCTCAAGAGTCATCACCTTTCTTGTCCAAGGTATTTTCCCAGGGAGTACAATACAAGATGGATGATATAATCAGTTTCTTTAATAACGTTTACTGGTCCATGAAAACTTACTTCATCGAAGCTGAAGTGCAAAATGAGGTTATTACTGAACTTTTGCGTTTTGTTGATGCTATATGTTTTAATGACATGATTATGAGAAGAAACTTTTTGTCTTGGAAACGTGGGTTGCAATTAAATTATAACGTTACTAGATTGGAAGAATGGTGTAAATCTCATGATATTGTTGAAGGTTCTAGCTACTTGGTTCACTTATTACAGGCTGCTAAACTATTGCAATTGAGAAAGAACACTATGGAAGACATCGAAATTATTTATGAGATTTGTTATGCTTTGAAACCATCTCAAATTCAAAAATTGGTTTCTCAATATTTTGTTGCTGATTATGAAGCACCAATTGCTCCAGAAGTGATGCAAGTTGTTGCTGATAAAGTCAAAAGAAACTCAGCTGGTTCTAATGATGACTTCTTTGAGCCTGTCAATAATGACAGCGGCCAATTTGAAGATCCATTTAGACGTGTTGATTTAAGACCATTTGTTAGACTTGAAGCTTATGTTCCTGCTTGGTTGAGTTTACCAAATGTTAGAAGAATTATTGAATTGGTTGCAAAAAATGCTGCTGCTCAAGATAACTATTTGATTGAAGATCCTGGTTTCCATGGTGATGAATATTACAATATTCCTGAAGACGAAGCAGTTGATGATTATAACCAAGTTGCTGTTTGATTTTATTGGGCATCCCAAATTCCTTTTTCCTTTATTCATTTCCCTCAATTCTCTTTTCTTGTTTCTTCTTTATATAAAATTTTGACTTTTGCTAATTGCTTTGTTTTTCGTTTTTGTGTTGTTTTATCCATATTAGTTCATTTCAAAATTTTACAATAGTTCATACGCAACTTTTTTCTTTTTTTTTTTTTTAATTGTTTTTTTTTTATGTCATACTTTTCCATAATTTTCATCTTTACTCTTTTTTATATTTACTTCATTTTTGATATCCACAATTGTACACATTTCTTTTTCTATACATTATGCTCTTAACTGAGTGCCTATTTGCCTTTTTACATTTTATTTCATACAACTGTCATATTTGTCTGTTGAGCTTCAGTTTCTCTAAAGCGTCACGGCAAACACAACTATAACTTTTAAGGAAATTTTACGAAGAGTAATCAGTACATCCAGTAAGTGGGGATAAGCAGCAATAAGCGGCAATAAGAGAAGCGTATGTACAAAATGCATATATTTAGGTAAAATTCTTTCGTGTTTCTGCAATACAATAATTTCTAAAAACAACAGTCTCGTTTATTCACTGTAATAAAATAAAAACCTCCTTTTCAGAATATAATCTCAAACCCTCACAATATATCTCTAAATCCTCTATTAGGCGCCAGTTCATTCTTATTAAAATCCAAATACTTATTGTCCCCAATTTTTCTAGGTCTAATGATTTGTTTCATCAAAAATATAATGCCAAATAAAACACAAATACCCGCCACCACCAAATAAACCACGCCCAAGCTAACGTTTCTCCCACCAATTATACTATTCGTAGTTAACACCAACGACTTGGTACCACCGTAAATTGAAGTTGGATAATTTAAGTGAATATCTACCCGATAATTACCATCTTCGAGCAAATCATCTTCATTTTTTGAAACTAATTTCATAAAGTCAGGTAGCCCAGCGGTACGCATCCAATTTTGTAGTGATTCATCTTTACTAATATCTGGCAAGTTATCCTTAGTATACCCATTAGGATATCTTTTAGCCCAATTTGGCGGCGGCACTATACTTGAAACGTCATATGAAGTTTTTTTCCAACGTTTTTTATCGGACAGCCACGAGATTCCCAGAGTTGACATGTTGTAAACTTTTTCACTTTCTGAAGCCCCCTGGGGGTTTAATAATACGGGACTGCTGAACGTATCGTTGAAATACGAATTAGCAATCAACCCACATGGATAGTACGCCTTATTGTTGCCATCTATTTTGATTGGAGAGCATTTATGATTCAAATCATTAGCATTTACGGCTTTCCCTTTCAATTGATCCAAATCGTAACTTTCAACATACTCTCTATGGTTTTGATAAAAATTGGTCAATTTGTAATACATGTAAATCGGGGCCTTGATAGAATTAGGTACACTAAATTCAATACGGCACACAGTGGTATCGTAACTGTTATCATCATCAATATTTACCGTTTTATTTTGAAGCATCCATTTTGGTGTGCTGCTCGTGGTTTTTTTGAAATGCTGGGAGTAATACTTCTTGTCAATAGTAGTGTAGCCTGAAGTTTTGGCTAATGTGTCACATTTCGTGTAATCTATTACTATTTGTTGCACATTGTAGGAAGTTAATAGCATAACTATGCCAAGTGGAGCAAAAATCACCGCGATTATTAACAATAATGGTAACACAGACTTGGGGGTCAATATTGGTCTATAGTAGGAAAGTCATTAGTTAGTATTTTAACCTTTCTCAAAAATGAGAATAATTAGATGCTTCAGCTCTTTTCACTGCTATTATCAGTCATTACTTACTGCCATGACTTCAATCTTTGCTGCTTGAAGGCCGTATTTGCTGGTTTTCTTGATTTGTGTCTAGTGGATTCATCTACCAACCCAGAATCCTCATCGCGTCTTCGATTACGAAGAATATTCATTGTTTATTGACTGAGCTTGCGCTTCTGCTTCTGCTTGTGCTTGAACTTGAACTTGTGCTTGTGCTTGTACGTGTGGGTATTATCTTGGATAGAAAACTCCAAAGTGATGGGTGCTTCTTTTTACCTACAGTTATTTTCTTCCTCTAGCTTTCTCCTGGTAATGATGTAGCTTTCGTGTGCAATGTTTTAGCTGTACGTGTTTTCAGGAGTTACCCGCGTTGGGTTTTGGGCGTTTTTCCAAATCAGCAGCGCCTCGTTGTTGATTTTCTTGATTCTTACAATCGTAGCTAGTACGTATTTTATAGTGAACAGATCACCAAAAAAACATTCTATGCAAAATATGAAATAATTAATTTACAGGCAGTCTAATACAATAAAAGTAGAAAAAGAAAATCAAAACGGAAACAGAATTGCAAAAGATTTCAACGCAGATAAAAATGTGTGAATAAGAAAATACAAGCGAAACAAAGAAAAAAATAAATCGAGAACAAGAAAGCTCAAAATAACAAACAAAATAGAAGTATCGTAAGAAGACAGAAGAATTCATAGCGGCATAAAATAACATCTTTCAATGTACATGTTGAAGCGCTTAATCTTTAGTGACGGTAGGAGAAGCAACATGTTTCAGTAAGACTTTGAAAGTGTGATAAAGTTCAGGAATTTCCTTTGTAAATTGTAGATCAAAAAAGCCATAAGCAGAGTTGGTCAATAATTCAATTAATGTAATGCATACTCCCCATGGATGTGGTCTATGAACTATCACTCTTTCCAAAAGCACTCTAGCAATTAATTGTTGCACGTCTGCTTTCTTGTTGTTCCATAATGAGCTGGAGCTGAAAAAGTAGATAATTACACAACTAAACCAGTGTGTATGAGCATTTGGATATCTGAGTTGATTAACAATAGCAGATAACACATGGTAGTGCAATTCGACAGATTCATCTTGCAAAAGATTTGAGAGGAGTGCAACTTGAGAGGACTTTGGATTAAAATCTGCGGTATTGTCACGACGCTCTTCAATAACATTAATTCCCGTATAAAGAACTAAAGCATTAATCAATTTAACATTAACCGTGGTCTTATCAAATCCAATACCACCTTGGTCAACAGGCGTAGCAAGCTTGAGTCCACTCAAAATAGACTTGAATGCAGAATGACTAGGAATGCGCAAGTAATTGTCAACAGGTTTCTTCAAACCAGCCTTTAGCAAATCATTTCCTGGATTGATTGCAAATGGTGGAGCATCAGTAATACCTGGAAGCTTTTCAACCTTCAATCCACTTGTAAAAGAGTCTGGTAAAGTCACCGTCTTTGGAAATGAAGACAAAACGATGTTTTTGAGTTGAATAAAAGCAGCAGGAATTGAATAAGATAATGGGTAGTGGTATTCAACAAAGAATTCTGGGTAATCGTGCTGGATCAATGAGAAAACACGCATCAAACCTCTATAGATCACTGTGATAATAGGTGGAACATTTTTGCCTTTGATATTAGCACCACAAAATCTCAAAGCAGAAACAAGTAGCAAACTAAGCTTCTTCCAGCCTTCCTTGTTTGGTAACTCAATAATGTTTGGCAAAAACATGCGGTGTGAAATTAAAGTTACCCATGCAAATGTAAATCCAGGATAAGCTAATGGCTGGTAAATATTAAAAAAGGAAGCCAATAAAAGGTAAAAGGATTTGTCAAACTCAGCCAAAGAAGTTTTCTCTTTAGTATCAGCAATATCATTAATCTTAATTCTAGTGTCAGACCATTCACTCAAAAGGGTTGAAAAAATTCTATAGTATGGTCTTTCATTGAATCCTTCAGAATTATTTTCATGGTCTTTAGTAAACACCAAAGTTATAATGGTCAAAATTTGACGAAGATAAGTGACCCTTCTTTTAGCATCATCACTTTGACAAACAACAACCTTTATAATCAACTTCGACAACGCATCAATAGCAATAAAAACATCATTATTCTTGTCTTTGTTGCCAAACACACCATCCTTCAAAAAGGAAGCAACAGCAATCTCCGTAGCAGTTCTAAAAAACACTGACATGTATTCTGGCTTAGTAAGAACACCTTTCTTCGCCAATTGATGAACGAAAACATAAGGCAATTTATCATTCAAGTTACTGTGCTGCAATAATCTAACCCATTCCAAAAAGACATAACCCATCTGAGCACTCAAAGCAACTTCATTTTTATCATCGGGTTTTAACATTGGAGCTTGTGTTTTTTCAAGTTGTTCAAGTAAATTTTCAGCAGAAGTATTCTTGATTCCACCACTCTTAATAAACTTATTCAATTTGTCAATTGTAGTAGCAAAATCAGTTCTCAAACAGAATGCTTCAGGTCCAATCAATGTTTCACTAATCAACTCAGATGCAAACTTTATAGTAGCATCATTTTTTGAGGAAACTGCTTTTGAAAGAGATGAATCGAGGTCGGATGGAGCAATCAATCCAACTTTGAGTAAAGTACTCATAATTTTCGAGTTGAATTTTCTGTCGTCTTCTGCATGAACTAACCACCAGCTAGCGTCCTTAGCAGTAGAAGGAGAGAGCTCACACAACTTGTTCAAAAGATAAACCAAAGTTTCACATGAAAGAATGGTATCTGCAGTTGTAAACAATGCGTTAACTGTAAATTGGGCAACTTTGACATAGATCTCATCACCAATAGCTGTGAGGTTCTTCGAGCAGATGCTCAAAATTTGAGCTAATACTTGCTTAACTGGATGGTCATCAGGAAGATCGCCCAATCTTGCATCACGGCTTTCGGCCAATGCTTTCAATAATGCCTCAAGCAATTGTTGTAAGTATGTAACTGACTGAACGAACACAGACTGCGCGGTATTTTGTTCAAGCTCTGCATTGGTTTCAGTAGCCTGGGGAATCTGCTGATGTTGACCAGCAAGCATCTGTCTATTCGCTAATGCAGCCGGATTTTGCACAAACTGGCCCTGTTGATCAGCATTTGTTGATCTTCTTGCCTGTGCGGTGGCAGACTGTTGATTTATCAAAGTAAGTCTCCCTATTTCTTCGTATACTTGCATTTGCTCAGCTGAAACTCCACTAGGCATTAATCCAAGAGGCTGTGGCAAATACAATGCGTATTTGCTGATACTAGGTGAAACATATGGTTGGGTTGGAGCTTCTAATTTATGTTGGCGACGAGATATTATAGCTGGATATAATGCTTCATCCATCTCTTGGGTAGCTTTCTCCATTGCCGCAATTTCAATAAGCTGACATGCACCTTCAATGTTGTCATTGATCACTTGTATCAACATTTGTTCAATAACAGCAGGGTCGGAATGGATAAAACCTTGAGTTAAAGATGCGGAAACATTATCACTAATATGTTTCAATAACAAGTCTCTAGAAAAGACCTTTGCTAGATATTGTGAAACACCTCTAACAGTATTTGCTGCACTTCTTCTAAGCTTAACTTCATCAGATTCCAAAGCAAAATCCTTCAACACCAAAGTATGGGCGGTATTAACGGAAATGCTAACCGCTCTATCAACAGCTGGAGGCAAAACCTCTCTAATAGCCTTGTTAAAAGACAATTGAGAAATTCTCTTGAGATTTGGATGCAATTGATAAAATGCTTTACCAGAAAGATTGTTGACAAAATTTTCCAACATTATCGACAAATTGTTTGCAGATTCGGCGGCATTAATATTTGCTGGAATAGAATTTTGTTGCTGTTGTTGCTGTTGTTGCTGTTGTTGTTGTTGCTGCTGCTGCTGTTGTTGTTGTTGTTGTTGTTGACGAGCTTGAGGCTGAAGATGTTGGCCAGGTTGAGCAATTTGGTTTTGAGATAATTGACCAGCAATTTGGTTTTGTAGTTGCTGCTGTTGTTGTCTCAATTTTAGCTGAGCTTGAAGCTGTTGCTGTTGCTGTTGCTGTTGTTGTTGTTGTTGTTGTGCAATCAAAATCGCAGCACTTTGAGGATCTGCCACATGTTCCAATGCATTCGGTAAATGAGGAGCACTCAACTTATCTAAGCCGGATTTCAAATGCACTGTAACGAGCTGCGATAACTGTTCACGGGTTTTGTCTTTCAATAAGTCTGTTGACTCAATATCATCAATTTTCAATTGCAATTCGTTTAGCAAAACTTCAATAGCAAATCTCAACTGCAAGTTAAGGTTTGCAGTTTTATAAAGTTCAATCAACAAGCCCAAGATACCTAATGTCCAAGGATTTGGTGGACTAAAAACTTTTGATTTAATGGTTTCATGCAAAACTTTGCACACAAAAGGGATCGTGAGAATCATCTTGTCTAATATAAAACCTTCCAAAAGTAAATCTTTGAACGATAAATAGCTACGCAATATTGGTTTATCCCTTGCTAATGTAATTTTTCCCAACCATGAACCCAAGTTTTTCAAATGAGACCTTTCATTGACAGATTCGCTATTATGATTCATCAAATGAGAAATCTGCTGTAAAGTTACTGATAAGATGTGCTGCTCGAGTAATGGCGAGTTCATTGCTTCAACCAACCTAGAATAAAGATCTTGATTATTAAATTCCAGCTTAGCTCTTGAAGCCACAATATATTTAGAAAACCACTCAAAGTTCTTTTCTGACAAGGCTTGCTTGATAGTGTTGATTCTCACAGAAAGATTCTCGTTAGTAATATTGTTGACCACAAACAAAATTTTGTCAGAATTTTCCTCCAGAGGGTCTTCCTGGACAGTATTACTGATAAAGTCAATATCTGGATTTATGGACTTGAATAGCGTTTCCTCAACTTTCTTGTCTGTTGGTGTATTAAGTTGCTTGAAGTTTACAGCGGCTGGAGATTGGCTCTTAATATCAGCAACCTCACCATTCACTGTCAGTTCAATAATTTGATAAATTTTTGGTTGAAGCTTCAACCCAGGAATATCATGCAAAGCTTTGCAATATCTTGGGAATTCTGGTAAACGAGGTCTAGCAGAAAGCAAAGCTTGTACTGCAAATTTGAACATATTGGACTCTGGGGTTTCGCGAGCAGATTCCAAGATAAAACTCAAAGCAAGAGACAATGTAACACCATCAATTAGGTGGTAGTGGATAAGAGAACCAAACAAAATGGATGTTTTCTGTAAAGCATCAACTGGGTACTCTCTGAAAAATCTGTATTCATCTAATAATGAGTGTATCATACAAGCAAACACATCCTGATCGTAAGGATTATTGGAGTCCTTCAAAGTTTGAAGCATTTTAACAATTTCGGTAATATCCATTGTATTATTATACATTCTTTGATAGTATTCTTTCATTTGTTGCTCCACTGCCATTGGGAAAGTGTTAGCAGTAGAGTTTGCGGCGTTAGCCAAAATAGCTTCATCGTGACCATACCCAAAGTTAATCAATCTTGGATATGCCAGCAAACACTGCTTCTGCACGGCTCTTACTTCAATCACCTGCTGAGGGGTAATTTGCTTTTGCTCACCAATAAATTTCAACAATTCGTAGACAAGGACCAAACTCAAAGACTTATGGTTAGCGTCAAATTGGCCAGACTGTGAATATTCATACTCGGCCTTCGCTTCAGCCATCAAAAACACAAGTAGCAGACCAAAAGCTTCATTTTTTTTTGGAAAATTAGCATTAAAGTAGTTGCGAATCACTGGCACAAAATTGTTCCAACCTTGAGCTATTGCCTTTGCTGCATATTTCAACCAAATGCTGAAGTTAACAGGTGATTTTGCTGAGTTATTTAAAACGGGTTCCAAAATGTTCAATTGGAGAAGATAAAGAACAAGCTTAAGAGCTCTAGGATCTCTTATAGTCAAGCAGTGTGACAAAAATATGAAAAACTCATTAGCATCAACCTCCGAAAATTTTTTCAAAGCAGCAGGTAAAAAAGGAGACAGTTCTTGCAACCAAATTGATAACAAATTCACAAGCAAATCCAATGTACCACGAGTTCTTTTAAGATTTAATATTGCAAATACAAAACATTCGGAGAACTGTTTTACGTCAGCATTGAATAATTCAGCAACCTCTGCTGACATTTCTGTTTCGGGAGCACAAACAACATCAAGGTAGAGCTTTGTAATATTCAAGAAGCGCATAACGGTATTTCCCGAATTTGCTGCCAAATTGGTAGGCAAAAATGGAGTATTAATAAATACCGGCGTCAAATTTTTTAGTTGATAACACTGATTCTCAACGGTAAATCTATGGATCAAAAAGAATAAAGGAACACTGAGATTTAGATCGAAGTTCTGTTGCAAAAACAAGTCGATCACATCATCAGATGGGAATGAAATGAAAAGCTGGTTGAGAGACACTAGAGTTGGTTGTAATTTAACAGAGTCCTTTGTTGGCAATGACGCAAAATATTTTTTGAGATTTATATGCATGTGAGAAATTACATTTGCCCAATTTGGCTGAATCTTTAGTGCTGAACTGATAATAGATCTGAGTTGATAACCCTTCGTCGATGCATCCTGGATGTTGAGTGCAATAAAGTTTGGCAACTTATTAGGACTGTTGGATGATTTTTGTGAACCTGGGATCAATACTTCTGCATATATAAACCCAAGGGCTTCATCAATTTTATCTTGTTCCTGAATTACAGAAATGATATTGGATAGGTAATCAGGGGAGATTAGTTCAGGATTGGACTGTGATAATATATTTTGAATGGACATATTTGACAATTGTGAAAATAGTTTGGAGATCTGTGATTGAATCAATGCTGGAACCTCTTTCTCTGAACGGAACCTATCGTAAATGTAATTTGCGATGATTAGTTTCTGAGATAATGATAAAGACTGTGAATTGAAGTAATGAGTTAAGAATAAGGAAAGGTTTTCTGTGCGATTGAGATTATGAGCAGTGTAATCTGGATCTCTTAATAAAACAATCAATTGTGGAACAGAAGATTCTAGTACAGAGTTGGCCTCTTTTTGTAAATCGGAGGATGTGTCAGATTTTTCAATAAAGGTTGAAATTAAAACCTGTTGATAAATGTCGCAATGTAATTCTTTGAATAAGGATGCTAATGAAAGAGATTCGCAAACTTCTAAGCCTTTCTCAAGAGCGCTTTTGACAATAGGAGCTTTTTCTGGGTGTGAAGATATGTGATCAAACTCTAAAGCCAATAGATCAAGGATTGCAGTCGACGACGATTGTGATTGTGATTGCTTGGAGCTCTTGTTTTGAAAAGCGATAACAGAATATAAGAATAGCTGGACAAAATAGTTATCGTAAGTGCGTTGTGGATAAGAGTCACACAAGTAGTGGATTTTTTTGAAGGTCGCGTGTAAGTTATCTTTAGTCGCGGAAGTGGCAAAAAGTGAAATCTGATCAGCTACCGCTTGTAATAATGTGAGAGAATAGTTCAATACCGGAAGAGAAGGGTTTTCAGTAGTAGATCTTCGATTAACGCAGTTGCTGTTATTTATTTTTTGGTTTTTAATGTTCATTAAGGATGTCGGGCACAAACCGACAAATTAGTATAATACACAAATAGCAGGTGAAAGAGGATGATGAGGGGGCCCGAGAGCGCAAGAGGAAGATAATAAATAGAACAATAACCAGTAGCTTGATGGAATGATATATACAACGGCTATTGCAGATGCTGCCTGTGGGAAAATAATATGAGAATGATCTTTTCGTAGACACAAAGAAAATTCGTCAAAAGCAAAAAGTAATCTTTCTATAGAACAGGTGTTAGTGTTAACGACCGCGATGGAATAGCAAGGCAAACAAGGTGTTTGCAGCAGAGCAAATTGAGAGGCCTGAGTAATCTAGTGATAGATTGATGTGGCAGAAGCAGTAGCAGCGCAACAGAGTGGGCAATGCTTACCTCTAGGATGGATTAAGAGCAGGCGCTGTGGTTGTGGTATTAATATTCAGAGGAGAACGACTCTTTCTAAAGAAGAAAACAGCAGCGTTGAATTGGCTTTAGCTGGTGGAGGGCAGGAAAATAATAAAAAAACTCGACAACCGCCCAGACCAAAATTTTGTGGAAAACCGGCGACTAAAAGGTTACCCGTGCGTGTTTACACCAGTTTGGCTGCCGCTGTTTGCTGAGGGCGCTTACTGTTCGAGAGCACAGTGAAGAGACTGGAAACAGAAGACCAGAAAGAAAGAAAGAAAGAAAGAAAGAAAGAGGCAACCTGACACAATACCTGCCAATTCGACAACATCTACTTGAAATTACTCAATATACAGCATGGCGTTTGTGAGTTCCGTTTCCTTATCCTACTGGCGCTGTGCCTTCTTGTTGACAGTGGCCTTCTTCCTTATCAAAAGCCCCGAGACGGTGATCTTTAACACCTATGTGTTGATGTTTGCCCAGATCTTCAACAATGTGGTAGTCGATACTCTCAGTGAGTCCAAGAACGAGCCAATATTGGGTCTTCTTGCTACTTTCTTGATCCTCAATGCCCTCTCCGACCTTATTGCCATCTTTTCTATCTCCAGTCTTTTTTCCAAACCACCAATTCTTGACGCCAACAACCTCAGCGATGTGCAAGAAAACGAAAATGCAAGACCGAGAATTGACAACAAGGAGTTGTATTTCACTTACTTTGAAAACCTTGTGCCTTTAAGACTCGTGTTCTTCTTTGCATTGACCGGCTATAGTTATATCACTGACAATGTTCTCGTTGGCAACAACTTGATCAGCACCTATGGGTGCATTGAAATTTGGTTCAACTTCATCATCTTCAACAACTTGAGAGAAGAGAAAGTGGCAAGATACAAGAGCGGGTACTACACCGCGCAGCCAGACGATGAAGCTGATATCCTCGAAGAGACTGAGCCTTCCGACTATAGCGAAGACGGGGTCGGAGAGCTCGATGACGAAGATGCCGAAGATGAGAAATAAATTTTGATTGACTCAACCGAATAAAAACATAACTAGATCTCTGGTATGGTATCAACTACTGCTCAGCGTAACCTGGCAAACGGTTAAACGGTTTTTGCTTCTATGCACTTATGCGAGGCTGGTGCTACTGCTGCATGTCTACTATACTATCGGTGCATGTTGTTGCTTGTTGTTGCTGTATATTGCTGCCTATTGCTGCATATTGCATATTCTGGCATCATTTCCCAATCATCAGACACCTGCCGCTGCTAATGATGCTGCTGTTGTTGGTGAATAATTCATCGCTCATGTCGTATATACAACCTCGCCTGGCCTCTCTTTGCCTGGTGGCCTGGTTATACCATTGTATTATATATATAGCTACATAATTCTGTCAGCGACTCTGTTCATGGCTGTTTTTTTCTCTCTTGCTTAACTCTTTTAAAGAAATAAAATCATTGCACATAGGTTATCTTTTTTGCTTTTTTTTTTTTTTTGTCTTGTTTTTTTCTCTTCCGACCACGGCCCTTTTAATTTTCTAGGCTTTGAAATATTTACCCTTTTTTGATAGAAGAACACTTTAAATTCTTCTAAACCATTACGCCCATCATCTATTTTTAAACACTGTTAAACATGTCTACTTCCGAGTTCAGTCCTGAAAATGCTTCCATTCGTGAGAAGATGGAAGCTTTAGTCCGTCGCAAGCAAAAGCAAATCATTGAAAGCTTGGAGAGCCTCGATGACGGTTACAGATTCAAATTTGATTCCTGGGAAAGACCAAACAATGGCGGTGGTGGATTATCCTCGGTCATTGAAAATGGTAAAACTTTTGAAAAAGGTGGCGTTAACATTTCTGTTGTTTACGGTAGCTTGCCTCCAAAAGCCATCGAATCAATGAGAGCCAATCACAAAAACTTGGAAAATCCAAGCCAAGGTCAAGAAGGGGTAAAGTTTTTTGCTTGTGGATTATCAATGGTTATTCATCCACTTAATCCTCATGTTCCAACCACTCATCTTAATTATAGATACTTTGAAACGTGGAACCCAGATGGAACCCCTCAAACTTGGTGGTTTGGCGGTGGTGCTGATTTGACACCATATTATTTGTATGAAGAGGATGCAAAATTGTTTCATCAAACTCACAAGGACACTTTGGACAAATTTGACACCAAATTATACCCAGAATGGAAACAATGGTGCGACAAGTATTTCTGGATTCCTCACAGAAATGAAAATAGAGGGGTTGGTGGTATTTTCTTTGACGATTTTGATACCAAAGATCCAAATGAGGTCTTAAACATTGTTGAATCCTTATTTGATGCTTGGATCCACTCTTACACTACAATTGTTAGCAGAAGAAAAGACTTGCCATACACTGAAAAGCAAAAGCAATGGCAATATGTTAGAAGAGGTAGATATGTTGAATTTAATCTTGTTTACGACAGAGGTACCAAGTTTGGCTTGCAAACTCCTGGTTCAAGAATTGAATCAATTTTGATGTCTTTGCCTGCTAATGTTAGTTGGATATATAATCATAGTCCGGAAGAAGGAAGTGAGGAGGCCAAGTTGGAACGTATTTTCAAGAATCCTATCGAATGGGCTGTCTAACATTTATATAGTTTTGCTTATCCTTGATTTATCGTCATTTTTGTTATCGTTCATGTCCATATGAGTTTACGTTTAGTTTTAACCATTTAATTTTATTTTTTTTCCCCTTTCTTTCGTTCTTTCTTTCTGTCTTTCTTTCTTTCCTGTTAATTACTACGACAATTGCAACTGTAACGCTTTAAGAGTCTCTTCTGCAAGTAATAAGAATAAAAACCTCTTAATATAACTTCTAGAAAAAGCAAAATGAATCTTTTATGCTATGTACAATAATAAACTATGGAAAAATAAGTCTTTGAGCATTCCACCACAAAATTTCCTTAAAGAACCTTTCTCAACACATTACGCACAGCACCAACATAATCACCTCTGATCACTATCTTCTTACTCTCCTGGAGAACCTTTACTTCATCTTCATGTAACACTGGCAAAGCTTTGAGCAAATCTTTCTTCAAAAGAACCACGTCCCCTTCTATTCTTCTAATCACAGTTTCACGGACTTGACCTCTGCGTATTTCAGAGTACACTGGCAATCTTCCAGTAGTAGTTTTTGATATGTAATAACTTCCCAACACAGTATTGTTGAACGGTTTCGTCTGTAAATCCTTGGATGGATCGATAGACTCTATTTTTGGGAAAATGCTAGCGGAGGGTTTTGCGGTAGCTGGAAATATTTCCTTGGTATTGGTGTCTTTCAAGTACTTGGCTTTTTGAATTCTTTGCAACTCGCTCTGCAAGTTTAAAGTCGACTGGAATCTCTTGGAACAAGCTGTCTTTATTGTTGATCTGAACATCTTTTCTTTGTGATTTTATTAATAGGCGGGTTTTCGTAATATGCGTTTGTTCAATATATTTTCTGTTCTCCTCTTCTTCACTTCGCACTCACTCTCTGTTATTCGTCACTGATTATTGCAGAAAAAATAAAAAAAATTGAAAATTTTTGATTTTTCCAAAATAAAATATTTATGCACGTGCGCACGCACATAGTGAATATTATAGCAAAAATTAGCATTACAGCACAATATAGTTAACTCATGAGAATAAAGATATTTGACATTTATGTACAAAAGTTGGTGTAAAATATATAGGCTAAGGCATTAACTCTAAATAGCTCATTTCTCTTCCTTTGCTCCTTCTTCTGCTGCCACCTCCTCTTTTTCCACATTTGGCTTACCAAATTTAGACTCCTGGCTCACTTTTTCGTAAAAGTTCTGTTTCCCAGTCAATTTGACAGTTTGTTCAAAATCACTAACAAATGGGGTAATTTTGGACAACACAGCGGTAGCTTCATTCTTAAAAGTTTCTACTTCAGCAAGTTTTGTAAACTGTTCGTGAATTGCTTTGAAGATCAAGTAATCGATTTGATGTCTAGCATTAAGAGATAACAATTGTTGCAATTTAATTCCACTTTCAGTAACGTAAGATGCCAAATTTTTGGAGATGTCAGGCACTGTCAATTTTTCAAGCTGGACAAGTTTTAACAATTCAGCAATGCGAGCCTCAGCGGCATTCTTGGATTTTGGTTTAGCGCTAATATAGTTTACAATGGAGGCAATGTATGTCAATCCCACTCTTGGTTCCACAGACAATGCGTTTTCAATATTCTTTGGCTTATAACGTCTAAGCTTTTTTATTGGAACATTCAACTTCTCGATAAATTCTTTAAGACTCAAAGCACTCAAATCAACCCCATTAGCATTAATTTTGAATATATTGTTCAACACATGGATCACTTCCACAACTTCAAACGATAAGAATCTCAATACAGCAAGATTATTAGAGTAAAGAAAAGTCAAAACATGAGGAAGTTTGTTCAATTTAGCACCAGCAATCAACAAGTTAACAAAATGTTCTTCCACCAAATAATGTTCTTTTTTTGGTAATTTGTTATATTTGGCCAATTCAAGTAAAAGTTTTTCAGCCTTCTGCAACTCTTCGTAAGAACTACTGTTTAGCACTACTTTATTGAATGCACTCTTTTTGATGGATCCGTCAAATCTTTGAGGAGTTAATCTGACGCCAGCTTCTTCATCGTACAACTCCATAGAAAGCAACTTGTGAGCATTTTTTGGTTTATAAATCAACTCCCTTAACCCCTTTTTAGTCTTATAAAAGTTCAAGGCATTGGTTAATTCTTTGTATGATTCCTGATATACTTCTGCTGGATTTCTTTGACTAGCGTTTTCTGCTACTGCTGCTGCTGCCTCTTGTTGTTGCAACGCGGCTATGGAGTGGAATAATTGGCGCGATGAAAGTCTGGAAGCGCCACTAAGTGCCTTGGCACTTGACTGGGTTCTAACAAACATTATAATTTTTAATACTTGACTGGTTCTGCTTGATTTGGAAACGATCACTTCAGACCCACCTAGCTTATTGTCCTTTATTGACAAAAATTTTTCGTTTTTCTGATTTTTTGGGGTTTTCGGTCATTTTTCACGGAAATGAAATTTCTGCTTATATAAGTGATAGCGTAAGCGCGCGATAGAAAAAAATGTAATCACCCATACAGAAATACTCGGAAGATGAGCAGTGTCTATCAGTTATATCATTTTACCATTTTATCTTTTTATCTTTTTGTCTTTTTTAGTCCGCCAGAATACTCACAAAAAGCAGCGCGTACAAGAAGAAAAAAAATGATTGACTACGTTTCTTTAGAACAACTAGGCTGTATGTGTTTTTTACATTTTGGGACTGCTGCTCGTGCTTTGTTTATTCACGCTTCCTATTCTAACATTTCATCTCTTCTAGATACTTACGATGAGCTAAATGATGTGGACCAACAGAGCTATAATCAAGCCAAACAGCTAGTTATAGATGAGGTCAAGAATATGGAGCTCAAACAGATCCATCCATCAGTTAAAGAAAAATACGGCGATATTAAGACAGCAACGAGCACTTTACAGCAAACAGACTCCATAATATTGCATGATATTAGAGAATTAGAAAAAAAACATCATGATGAGATATATAATCTGTCAAAACAACAAATTCAGATACCAAAACTTGACGCAATAGATCTTTCTAAATACACAGACTTTAAGACTAAGAATGAAGATCAGCCTGTGGATTTTAAAAGAATATATATCTCGTTGGCTCATCAAAATCAGAGGTTGGCCTCTTTGGATGTTGAAGCAGATGTACAGCGGAAGATTAATTTGTCTTCATCGAAAAATACTTTTGGGAAATAGTGTTTTTGTGGATTTCATATTCACATCTGCCTAGGTCCATATAAACACATATAACCATACTTAATTACGTCAAAAGGTTTATAGCTCTGATTCCGGTATTCTACCAACGCATTTACTATTAGTCGCATATATATATATATTGTTCTACAATTAAATCAGATACATCGACTATGCTCAAACGTTCATCTCAAATCATTTATTCAACGTCGTGAAAAATCATCACCGGTATTACAACGATTACTTTTAATAACTATTAACTACATTTTTTAGCATCAATAAACCAAACAGCACACACCTCACAAACCTAAATATACAAAAACACATAATTTTAGCGAATAAAAATAAAGTTAGAACCTATAGCGTCCCATAAATGCCACTCTTGTAGTTTTCCTGAATTTGAATAATCGCTGCCTTTTGGTCATCGGGCAATAACGCAATCTGTTCTGGACTCAATTGAATCACTTGTTTGATAGCTGCTAGCTGTTCGGCATCAACACCAACGTCACTGGCTTCGGATGATGTAGAAGCTGCTGCTGGTTGCTGTTGCTGTTGCTGTTGGGGTTGAGGTTGTGCTTGTGTCTCTGGTTGTGACTGCTGCTGCTGTTCTGGTTGCTGTTGTTGAGGTGGTACTGCTTGAGCAGCTTGTTCACCGCTGTTATTATTGGAATCGGTTACTGGCGCAGCAGAACTTTGCGCTATTGCTTCTGCTGAAAGTATTTTACTGACATCATCAGGACTCTTCAATTGGAACAAAAGAAGTATTTCAACCAATGATGAAGAAAGTTGTGGACATTGATCTAAAAGCTCGACCATTAGCTCTGGGTTTCGTAGTGCCATTTCTTTAGCATCTGTCAAACAAGTAAGCAACGTTATCTGGTCCAAAGATTCCAAGGTTGAAGATATCAAGTTAAAAACTGCACTTTTATCAGCAACATTGATACCTGGCGGTAAAGGCGGAATCCCACTATTCAAACGTCTCTTCTTCCTTATTTGATTTTTGTTATTATTCTGCCCGCCGCCTGGGCCATTATTATAGTTGTTGTTTCCTATATTGCCACCACCGCCACCACCACTGTTGTTGTTATTATTATGATTATCATCCACCGTCTTGATTGTCCCGTCTGGATTTATCACGGTAACATTACCACTAATTGTAGATCCAGAGCTAAAACCACACTTCAAGTGTCGATTCCCAACCGCAAAATTATTCAAATTTCTAACTGCCGAAGCTGCCGTTTCTTCATCAGCGTACTGCACAAACGCATAACCTTTACTTTTCCCTGTCAACTGATCAAAGATCAATTTTAAGCTGAGAACCGTTCCAACGGTGTTTGCAATATTCAAAACATCAAATTCGGTAAAATCAAAGGGAATGCCCCCAATGTACACAATCTTGCCACCCTTATTCTGATTACTCATACTGAAATTGAGAATGCTAAAGAGAACAAACTATAGCTTGACCAATGGAGTGGTTAGAGATGTATTTGATACAGACATGAAGCAGCGCCTTTTTAGTTTACTTGTTGCTCCAATAGAGAATTAGCACGGAACGCGAGATGCTTAAAAAAAATCAACATAAAAAAACTGTGTTATTGAGGCCGGGTATTCCCGCTTGACATGTACCTCAACAACAGGCGTTAATGCACTGTTTCAAAATTAAGGACAATTCTCAACATGACATATCATTTTGGCACTCAACTGCTCGACAGTCTGACACTAGCTCATGGCCGAGCTAAAACGAAGGACTCATATCTCTCTTCCAGTTCTTGGTATTTTTAGTGTTGCTGCTATTTTTAGAATTAGGCAAGTCGTTTTCCTGAAATGCATTTGAAATTACTGAACATGGCTTCATCATGGCAGACTCTGGTCCAAATATAGACTTTGGAATATGTATATAAAGGTGGTTGAGTTGTCTCACCATTTGAAGCAACAAAAACCTATATTTTTTTCTTTAAAAAAAAACCATCAACATAATTCTGCTTGTTCGTCTTGAAGCCTTCGTACAGAATGACTATTTTCAATCTTTTTTTCTTGTTATTTTTCTTTGCAAACGCTAATGCGGATTATCTCAACTTAACCAGGCCAACCAGCTCTTTATCAACAGATGCTGAGAACAATTTGCATGCAAATATTTACTCGTATACAACAAAAAATGTTCAAGTGACTGCAACCGTTATCGTTACTGACTGTGGGGATCAGGGCTGCAGTACTACTCATGTTGAAACTGGTGTTACCGTTATCACAGTTACCAGAGATCAAACGACAACTACTTACACTACGTATTGCCCATTGACCTCAGAGACAACATCATCTGAATCTGTTGCCCTGTCACTGGTTTTGGCTACTTCTGCTACTGATCTGGAAATAACTTCCACACCATCTTCAACTGAAAGTTCCTCTGTGTCATCTACTAGCAATGTTGGGTCTGAGGTGTCTCTGGAGCTGATTACCTCCACCTCTTCTGCAAGCGAAAATATCACAGCTTCTGATACTTCTGCCTCGGAGGTCATTATCCTGGAAAGCTCCTCCCAAGTTCATGTATCAGAAACCTCAAGTGTTTCCTATCCAGAAAGCATTAGCTCTTCTACTTTTATTGCTTCTTCTTTGCCATCTACCGATGTGAATTCCACCACTTCTTTGAACCCTGCAACAAGTCAAAACACGTCCACCCCAGCACTTCCTACCACAGCGCAGTCCAGCGGTATTATTTCTTCAACTTCTTTGCTAAACAGCACATTAGAAATAAGTTCAACAGTGTACACTACTAATGAAAGAACCACGACTTTAACTACTACCCATTGTTCTGATAATGTTTGTTCAACTTCTGCTATTGAAACTGGTGTTACTATCATCACAGTAACTAGCCATGGGGTATCTACCGAGTACACAACTTTTTGTCCACTTACAGAAACTCCATCTTCTACTGTTAAAGCCAGTACTAGTCCTGCTGTTCCAACAACTGGCGTTTCATTGGAGTCTTCTTCTTTTTCTTCTTCTTCTTCTGAATCATCTGCATCCACTACAGAGACCTCCTCTTCTGAAATTATTGCCTCTTCACAATATTTTTCTTCAGAGTCTTCTTCTACCCCGGCCTCTGAAGCAAGCAAATCTTCAGCAATTACAATATTGTCATCAACATCCACTTCAACTGAAAACACTCCAGTCTCTACCACTATTGAGAGTAGATCCGCCACTACCACTCCAGAGTTATCACAAACCCAGTCACCAGTAACTTCTCAAAGTAGTGCTTCTTCTCTTTCTTCTTCTTCTTCTTCTTCTTCTTCTTCTTCTTCTTCTTCTTCTTCTTCTTCTTCTTCTTCTTCTTCTTCTTCTTCTTCTTCTTCTTCTTCTTCTTCTTCACCATCCTCCTCCTCTTCCTCCTCTGCTATTTCTGAAGGCACTGCTTCCAGCGTTGAGACCACCTCCACCACCACTCACTCGACAGAAAGTTCAATAAAATCAACTATCTCTACCGAATCACATACCCTTGGGACAACTTTGGACTCTTCGTCTTTTTCTTCGTCTTTTTCTTCGTCTTCTAAAGAAACATCGTCAATTGAAGTTCCTTCAACTTCAACTACTTCTCCTAGTACCACCCCTTCAACTGAAGTATTAGGAACCAGTGAAACAGAAAGTGGTTCTTCTTCCAGTAGCCCTACTCCAAGCCCTTCCTCAGCATTTTCTCTGCCTGGCACTACCACAGCTACCTCTGGCTCTTCTGTCTTGCAACCATCATCCACTTCTGCTCCCTCTTCCTCTTCAGAAGGAGTGGAGTACACAACTTCTGTCTCCTCTTCTTTGGTAATCACTTCAACTTTCCTAAGCACTGCTCCAAGCACCATCATCAGTACCATAGTCAGCTGCGACAACACTAACAATGATAACAATGGCTGCACTTCCGGATCATCCACCAAAGAAATCACTACAGGAGTAACTATTATCACTGTCACTTCAAATAGCGTTGCTACTTCGTATACCACCTATTGTCCATTAACTTATACTCATACTACAGTTGTGACTCATAGTGAAGCACCTTCTACCCTACCATCGTCGGTTACTTCCTCTGTTGAGACATTAAAAAGCAGCTCGATCTCTACTAGCTCTACTACTAAAATTAATACGGTTACAATTAATGATTCCCCAAGTGTTTCATCGAAAGAGTCAGCTACTACAGAAAATACGGCTGGTGACACTTTGGTAACCACATCCTCAAGCTTATCAGAGGCCACGACTACTTTAGTTGCAGGTACCTCAGAAAACGAAACTTCAGAACCACCAAGTACTTCCTTATCGAGCCCTGCTGCTGGTACCGACTCTACCACCACTTTGCAATTCTCTTCAACCACTGCCGTCCCAGAGGAAGAAACAAGTGCTTCTAAAATCACTGAGACTAGTGAAGTTGGTACTACCCAACCACCGGCAGTTTCTGAATCTGAAACAGTGGTGTCTGTTCTGCAAAATGCTACTACTGGTTTCGATCTTCAAACGACAAATAGTAGTCCACTCATCATTCAAACCGAAAACGCAGCTGCTGGCCCGTTATTTTTGAAGAGAACCGGTGATGCTTTTAGTGGTATTGCTGGAATTTTTGTTATTTTAGCTTTCATGCTTTAAAAGCAGCAAATTTAATCTTATTCATCTCCTTTTTTTATTTTATTTTATTTTTTTTTTTTTTTCTAATTTGGGCTGCTAAATAAAGCTCCTTTTTATCCAAATAGATTTTTAAAATTTTTTCAGTATTTCTCAATCCATTCAATTTAGAATAAAACAACATATCAAGTATCAAGCTACATGTAAGGATCAAAAGTGGAGTGCTTTACTCCAATTATTAGATAAATATCTTCCATTTCGTTTCGGCTCTCAGCTCTCAGAGTAATACCATAAAAAAAGAAAAACCAATTAACCAGAAAGAAGCAACAGCGCTTCTTCAACCAGCACTATCTGCACAAAACTCTGCATAGGTAGCAACTTTAAAAGCCATGCAACTTACTGAAAGGGTTAGCCCTCAAAAACGTGTCGGAGTATAGTGACTAGATCTGCTACTTTTACCTGAGGTTGCCTCCTCTGAGTAGCACTGGTTAGATTAGTCTTTCCTCTAGCAGCGAAGGGTAGCTACTTACTGAGATCTTAGTTACGTAATGAAACTTAGTTGAGTAATGAAATTGGACTTATTTTCCTTCCTTTTATTATAAACTATATCACTAAATAAAAGCATTCTGTTCTCCAAACTATATATAGTAATTTCATTCCTCACCCATAATGCTCATGTGATGAAAATTTTTCCATCACATCTTTGATGTTGTTCACCTTAGTAATTATGCCTGCGTCCAAATGTTCTCGGCCGTAAAAAGCAGTTTACCAAAAAAGGAAAGTATACCTAATGAGCGGTATGAAAGATGTTGATTGGTATAATTCTGACAATATTGTTGATTATGTTTCGAGTTATATACCTAAATAAATATATCCTTTTGTTAGAATACACGTGTTTTCTGAAAACTATATGTAACGACTCAGTTCCAGATAGCTCTTAGGTAATGGTAGCTCTTAGGTAACGGTAGCTCTTAGGTAATGGTAGCTCTTAGGTAACGATAGCTCCTAGGTAATGGTAGCTCTTAGGTAATGGTAGCTCTTAGGTAACGATAGCTCCTAGGTAATGGTAGCTCTTAGGTAACGATAGCTCCTAGGGTCGAGGCCGGGGAAGCGAGGTGGAGGTGGGTTATATAGGCGGCGGCGGTGGAGTGGAGTGGAGGCGGCGCCGCGGCGAGGGTGGCGGTGGCGGTGGCGGTGGCGCGCGCGGCGCGGGGATAGCGGTTGTGACTGCAGCTGCAGCTACTGGGGAGTTGG
>JXWR01000022.1_pt1 | contig 37639 bp, 54 predicted proteins | sample 315541 | NCBI WGS metagenome assembly JXWR01 (sample SAMN03273951, study PRJNA271842) | soil metagenome | isolation source: rice field ambient CO2 | place: India: CRRI Experimental farm Cuttack,Odisha-753006 | collected 2013-12-17
AAATTAAATGTACGCGCTTATATACTTGTCATATAAACGCTTTTATATCAACGTTTATAGCATGTTAACTTTTTCAATCCCACGTTTTTCCCATTTTAATATTAAAAAATCACTCAATCTATTAAAAAGGTTGGGTGATTTTGTAAGCTGTAATTCTTTGGAGAAAGTATCAACTCACTCTATAGAGTATAGTACTCCAATTGCATTAAAAAAGTACTCTTGCTAAAAAACAGAAGTTATGAACTGCCTTTAAAAAAGATCAGCAGAAGTCACCCAATTGTTTTTATTGGTAATGCTTTTGATTTTGTTCTACAATAATCTCCGTATCTTTATTTATATTTTGAAAAACTTCCGTTTCAATCATAAAAACGTGTGTTTTCAAGCGTCAAAATAAAGTTACAAACAAAAAATCACGCAACCTATTTATTGGCTGGTGATTCTCTGGCAAGCTTAATATTCTTTGGAGGAACTTAGCTTACAATCTTATTATAGTCCTTTGATTACATTAAAAAAAGCCCCCTAGCGTTCACTAGGAGGCTTTCGCTGTATTCAGCTACAGTATTCAAATCGAGGAATGTATTCAATTTAACATAATTAACTAAATTCGTCTATTTTTATTGTACACACGTTACATAAAATACTGATATAGCGTAAATATAAATTACTTACAGTACATTTTATAATCTTATTCGCCATAGCAAAAAAGCCTATCCAGTAATTAAACTGAATAGGCTTTTTAAAAGGAGTTCGATATAACGTTCAAAATCCTGGGGGTAAAGTAACTCTAACATTTTAAATTTAAATATTCAAATAAAACACACTCTATATTAATACTTACTATTGTCGTTAATATGAATCTGCAACCTATCCAAAGGTTCGCCTAACATTCCTGCCCAGTTGTCATAACCAGCAACTGTACCATTATCTGCACATGTTCCGAGGTAACCAGTACGTTGCGTAGTTTGAGAACGATAGTAAGATTGCTGGTAAGTCTCACCAGAAGGAGTTGTGTAGTACATTTGCACTCCGTCGATTGTGTGGCCTTTAATTCCAGCAACTCCATTGACTGTATCGTTCTTATCAGCTTTGTGTACCCATGGTAGCCAGCCATCCTCTTTCGTGTGAACATGGTATTTGATTGAACCACGATTTACTTTGATGTAAAGCATGTCATGCACGCTATTAGGAACACCAGCAAAACCATTGGAACCAGAGCCAAAGTCTTTAACTGGATTCAACCACTTCTTACCTTTTTGATGTAAAGCATAGGTTACGTGAACATCCTTCTTGTTAGTTGGCTTGATTGGTTTTGGAGTTAGTGTAGGCGTTGGGTTCACATTGTTACCACTTGAACTAAAGCCATATTTAACATCGTGTGCAAATTGAGCTTTAGTAATACCGTGGCTTGCAAGATAGCCATAAGGATCAGTATGGTCACCCCAAACGTTATTAGTAATCCAAAGATGGGACTTAACACCCCGCCATGCACTACTGTCAACGTTTGTTGGAATCCCATATTTAACAGCGCTAGAACGTAACAAATTAACATAGGTCACGTAGTCCTTACGGAATTCAGTATTATCATACGTTTGTGCAAGTTCAATCTGAACTGGAGCATTAGCATTAGCCCATGAACCAGCCCCCCAAGCTTGGTACCCTTCGGCACCAACTCGGTAAATCTTGCCACCATCACCAACAACGTACTGAACGTAAGCACTATTACTGTACCACGTCCGATTTTCATAAATTGCTACATTTTTTGCAGGAGCATATACTGCTGTAGCATGTGCAATGATTACGTTGTTATTTGTTCGTAATGATGACCCTTGGTTTGAACTTAAAGCATAATCGTTGTTAATAGTTGCTGCACTTACTTTAGAAGCAAATGTTGTTCCAACAAAAAAAGCTGCTGCAATTGCAACAACCCATTTCAATCTATTTAGTTTTGCCATCTGGATCTCCTTTTTGGTTACTAACTACAGTGACATCACTAATTACCCCTAACATTCCCAGTAATGTTAGTACGGTATTGATGATTCCTACAATATTTTGCCAGTTGACTGGATAATTATAGCCAAAGGCTACCATTAATTGTTGAACTAAAACGATTAGTAAACTAATCAATCCTGCCCACAACTTTCCGTCACGCCAATTGATGTTTTTTACTTTTTCCATTAGTGACTTCCTCTCCGCATTTTATAATGCAAATCCTTAATTCGTTCGTGGTGGCGGTCTAACCGTCGATCGTGTTCGTCCACTCGCTTATCTAGTTCCGCAATACTAATCCTTATTTCTCTTAAATTATCATTGAGAGTTTTAAAATTTTTGTTTAAATCTTTGACGTCTTCCTGAAATGGGCCAAAAACGATATACTTAAAAAGTAGGCTAACCATGCCTGCATAAAAACAATAATCGTTACGATTGATGCCCATTCCCCCCAAGACAGTCCCAACAGCATGTGCAATACTCCACATCTCCTTTTTATTCAAAATAAAAACGCCTATGCTTCAGGCGCTGTATAATCTTCTCCAGTAATTTCCTTATACTGCTCGGGTGTAATCGATTGATATACTACATACTTTTTAATATCGAAACCCCATTCATGCATCATTTTCACAAAATCAAAGTCCATTATTTGACCTCCTTGGTTTGTTGTAAATTGGCAACTGCTAGTCCTAATTGATTAAGTGCCGACTTGATCTGGTTATCGTCGTCAGCAATCTTAGCGGTTACTTCTCCTAATTTATTGACAGCTTCCTGCATACTAGTTGGAGAACTAACTGGTGGAGTATCAGTTGGTTCTACATAGTCTGAATTCTCAACTATTACTTCATTTTGAAGCATATAAAAAGACGGCTTGAAATTTATCTCAAAGTCGTCTGGAATCGTCCCTGTGTATTCAATTGAATCTGGTAAACCACCAACAGTAGAATATTCCAGAATTACTTTTTGTTCGTTAATTTTTAATAGCATTTTTAATCCTCCTATCTAATGCCCGAAATTCTAGTTATTTTAATCGTTCCGTCCATTGCTTGCATGTAGGCAGTGTTATCCGTGTCAGTATGCTGGTAAAAATTTATTTATTTATTAATGGACATTTTGGCAGTCTGGCTTGTTGGAAATTCTATTTTACCTTCTAAAACGTCTACTCCTACGCCGCTATCGTTGACATTAGTCGTTGCAACGTTCGCCCACCAAATTGTGCCATAGCACCGCCCATGTTCACTGGTATCAGTGTCATAGTCAACAATAACACCGTCAAATCGTTTGACACCATTTTCATCCTTCAATGGCGATGCTAAAGTAACTGGATCAGTTAATGCTGAACTTCCAGACCATAGAATCTCATAACCTTCGCTTCTAACCCAAGCACCGGTTCCAGATGTGGAGTCTCCTCCAGTGTGCACTGTTCGATACCAACGATAGCCGGTAATATTATCCGTAATTTGAATAAATTTGCGTCCATCTCCGCCTGGAATAACATCAATGTTGCTAATCCAAGTAGTTGGTTTATTAGGATTTTGTGGATGATTTAAAAAGCCACTGCCTTCGTAATATCCAGTCTCAAGCGTTAAGATATCTTCACCATGGACGTTATTACGCCAATAAAATAAACTCTTAGCTATTTGAAACATTTTCGAAGGCATGAATCCACTGATTGCTGCATCAGCATCTGGATGTGCTTTAGGACCACCTTTACCAATATGCCACTGCAATAGCCTGTTAATTTTTTTACTCATTTTTTCATCTCCTAGTAAGTGAAGTCTAAATCGGTTCCCCGACCAAACTTAGTTAATTTGACCTTTTTGTTTGTTGTATCTATTCCAATGACTGACCAACTATCTTCATCCTTAGTGTCAAAATAAAGTATTCTGTTTCCAGCATCGCCAGCACAACCAACCGAATTTAAGTTAAGTACATAATTAATGCCATTAATTACTTGATATCCTTCGGTGTGAGCATGCCCAGCAAACACACCAATCAGAGTTCCTTTGCTTGCAAAACTATAATCAACATCAACTGGGAAATCTGTCATACTGCTGGTTAAGGTTCCACTTGTACCATTTTTAAAAGCTTCCAGTAATTGTCTTAGAACATCATGGTTATAACAATGTGCCGTTGGATTATCTTTTAATGTGCCATCAATCGGACAATGTAACATCACAATTACATGTGTGTCAGCACTGACGTTTAATGCATCAGTAGCTAGCCATTTTAATTGCGCTCCTGTAATTACTGACGTGTTGATTCGTGGATATTTTAACTTGTTATTTGCATCTAAAGTATTAGGATTTTCATAGTCATTAATGCCAACCACTCGCACTTTTTTATCTGGAATATCGTAGTAAAAATAATTGGAACTTCCGTTCCGTTTCTCACCAAATAAGTTCACATTTTGACGATAGGCTTGAGCAAACTTACTATCTGGCACAAGATAATCATTACCAGTTGCACCAGACGTTGCATGAGACGAGTTATCGTCATGGTTGCCTAGTAGCACAGCTGATGGGCATTCAAGAGCGGTAAACCACGTCATACCATAATCTTCAATCCGCTTGATTGAGAAATGATTATCTCCATTGTTATCATCAGTATTATCGCCAACAGATACCGCAAAATCTAATTTCTCACTGACTTCACCAATGTTCAAAAGATGAGTAATACCTGTTTCTGCGTCGTTATCTGGTCCCCAGTAACTGTCTCGATCGGTGTAATGAACATCATTAATCATGCCGATGTTAACTAAATCTGGATTAATTCTAGCTTTCATATTACTAATTTGACCAGTAAAAATGTCACGAATTCCACCACCAACATCTGTCAATAAATCCGAAGACTCTTCTTTGGCTTCAAGTTTATCTAAGCGATCATCAATTGGATTTAATGCTTTATCCAAATCGGCTTGAGTTGGAATATTACCGTCGGTAATTTGCTTTTCATAACCTTCTAACTTTTCTTGAGCAAGCTTTAGTCGGTTTAAGAAGTCGTCGATATTATCATTTCCCGTAGCAATTTGTTGCTTAATAATTTTTACTAGCTCTTCCCATTGCTTCTTAATATCACCGAAAGTACTATTAGCTTGTGCCGTTGCCCAATCAAGTAACTTCTGTAATTCTGTCCGAAAAGGTAAAGTATCGACGTATATATCGGGATTATTATTTTCAACTCTAAAAAATACGTTATTAGTTGTTACTCGTTTTCCTTCACTATTTTCAAGGCCAAAGTAACCATAAAAAGCTCCTTCTTGTGGGAACATTGCTCCTGGTAAATCGAGCTTAACTTTACCGCCACCAATAATATCGTTGCTCGAGCCATGATAACTAACAACGGTTCCTGTTTCAGCTGTAACTTTCAGTTCTTCATCTGGTTGTCCAACATACCCCGTCATAAACGGTGTAAGTTGCTCTTGTTCCATCCGCTCAACAATGCCACGTTCAATATACTTAATTACTAATCGAACTTGATTATCGCCGGCTCGAGCATTAAAGCTATCTGAAATATTGACAACTTTGTTTTTAAGTTCACTTCCCGGTTTATAAACATCCATTACAATTGTTGTAATTGCCATTAATTCTCCTCCTCTAAATCAATAATTTTTCCATCACGAAATCCAAGTGGTATATCATAGCGATTCATAAATGATGCTAGCTGCTGAAACAAAGTATTTACGTTATCCTGTTCTCGTTGCACATCCTTTTTTAATTTGGCAATATCGGCTTTCACTTGCCCAATATCTTTCGGATTATTCAATTCATTTTCAATTATTTCTAAATCATGAATTAAATCATTTCTAAAATCAGGATCCGATAATGCTAGTTCATTTGTGATTAATTTAACGGTCATCGCTTTCCTCCTTTGTAAATACTGGTTTACCATCGTTATCAACTGATAAGACAAAAACAGAACCATCTGGTGACTTGAATTTAAGCCCCTCTAAATGTTCTGCTTTAATTTCATTAAGTTTCTTTTTATCAGCGGCAGTCATTAATCCATCATTCGTTTCAGTAGCTGGATGATAGGTAACGACTTGTTTAGCAATAAATTTATCTAATCCGACTACTGCATCAGCTGAAGTAATCACATAAAACGGTTCGTTTTTTACTAATCCTATATCGGGATCGTCAGCACGAGCCTTTAACTTAACTATCTTAGTACTCACTTTCACCAACCACCTCTCCGAACAAACGTGAATCATATGCGGAATTTGCGATAGTTTCCACAGATGCTAGGTCTTGTTTGAATTTATCGGCAAACTTGGAATTATCCTTATTCGCTTTCGTAATAGCCTTAGACCAGGTAGTTAAACTAAATAACTTATTACCGAATGTTATTTGTGGCGTAACTGTACTAGATTGAGGGTTATAAACCAACTCGGTTATCCTAACTGAAACATCAATCCCATAACGATCTCTAAGATAGCCACTATTGCCGACTTTTACATCGTTCAAATCATGATATTTTGCATTCTTGCTAAAATCTGCCCATTCAATCGTATACTGCACTTCTGGATAATCTTTAATTTGTTTCTTTAAATAATCTTGCAAACTTGCTGATGTTGTAAAACGTTCGTCAGATACTGGATCAGCATCAATTATTCCAAATTTATCTGCTAAAGGACTAGTATACTCAGCTGTTATTGTCGATGATTTTTTGCCGTCGCTGTCATCTGTTGTTTTACCAGTACCCTTAATGTGAGTCGAGAAATTGGAATAATCTTCTGTATCTGTAATTTTAGACACGTTAGCTCCATCAACAAATAGAAAAGAATTATCCTTACCAATGGTTTTATAAATATTGATTTTAAAATTATCAAAGTAATATTCAAAACCAAAATCACTAGCTAAGGTGGTTAGTAAATCATCGGCACGTGCATTTCCAAATTCTTCGGAGAATGCATAGTTACTAAATTTGTCATGAATTTCGTAAGTGAACTTAGTGCCTTGCGTAATAAATTTCATACAATCATCTAACGACTGAGTTTTTGTTAATGTTTTATCGATATATCGATCATGCAATGTTTGCCCAACATGTAAGGCGGTAACTGCATATTGGCGATACCGTCCTAGCGGTGTAATCGTCGGTGTAGTAATTATATACTGTTGATTATTTTCAGGGATAGTAACAATGCTTCGTGGCATGACTAGTTCTGAAGCAACTTTATTGTCGGAATTATCAATAAAATTAAACGTCAGTTGATCAACAGATCCTAGCGTTTGCGTAAGGGTCAAATCATCAATCGTTTTTAAGGCGTTCTCCGTTCCTTGAACATTTTTTATAATTAACATATTTCCCCCTAATAATAAAACCTAGTTTCAAAAGAAATCGTAAAATCACTAGCACCAGTTATCTTAATTTTATTGAATTGTGTAGCAAAATCCAAATAGGCGTGGTTGCTATCAGCATAACGATTTTTATTGTCAACCGTTGGCATCAGTCCATCTATAATTAGCGTTTCTGATTTGCTAAGTGGCTTTTTAAATTCAAAAGTTTGACCGGTTGTCTGATTTTCAATCTTTAAATCACTCTTAACGGTTCCATTAAACTTAATCTTGACCGGCTTATCATCGGCTAATAGGGGGATTATTGATGCGTTAAATACTTCAAATGTAGTTTCATTCTTAAACTTATATTTAACGGCTTTATCTTTAGGAAACCCAATTCCAAGCCCCCATTTATTACCATTATTCTTAATATCATCAAGTGTTGTTGCGATAGTTTGAGCGTATCCATCAATGCAATTAAGATTGACAGAAATGCTGGACGCCTTCCAATAATTATTTAATCGTTGGATAGAAAATGCATCGGCAACTACTCTCCACCTCAAGAATGGAATGCGTAAATTAATGATATAAAATGGTTCGCTACTCTCAAACACTTTTGAAACTTGCATTCGTTGCAATTCGTAATCGTAATTATCGTTAGCATACATATCAAAGACAAACGGGATTACTAGTTGACCAACTTTAGTATCGGTTAAAACTGTGTTGTATTTACCAACTTGTTGGAATGTATGTTGGTAAGAGGGACTGGGAGGATCGAATGAACGAACTCGAATCCCCATCTTACCTAAATCATAAGTTGTGCCGTTCATCCTTTGAATTAGAAATGTACTTTTAAATTTTGGTCTGATATTAGTCACCCCTATCTATTATTTGAAATAACGATATCTTTACCAAGTAATAATTTGGTAGTTGGATATGTCGTTTTAGCAACGGTCTTCGAATCGATTTCCATGTAGATATTTACATTTCCACCTACGTTGGTACTTGGACTCTGTGTATATTGCATTGACTGAACTTGGCGTTTAGCTTTCGCAACAATATCCAAAGCCTTAGCAGCAAATCCATTTGGATTGTTTTTAGCTCTAGCAACCATCGCCTCGGCAATATGTTGTTCAGAAGATGCTCGTTGCGGGTTGATTGCCACTTCAGGTTCTCCGGGAACTTCATTGAAGAAACTTATTTCTCCGGGTCTCCCCCATCCACCATTAGCATATCCATGTCCGTTACCAAGGAAACTTAGTCCGCTACCATACCGATGCTTTGCGTAGTTTAAACCAGCTAACATATTGTCATATCCATTCCAGATATTGTTATGCCCGGGTAAATGATAGGCACTAAATGTTCCCGGTTTAACTTGCATCAATCCTTCTGCATGTCCGTCAGCTAAACCATCAGTACCACCCATAGCTTTAGGGTTACCACCAGATTCAGTATTAATCTGCCGTAGCACTCGGCTAACCATACTTGCACTGGTTGAAAGCCCAAGCTTACTCAATGCACTTTTAACGTCAGATTTCCAACGTTGTACACCAGATCCGCCTGGATCACCAGTTCCACTTCCGCCAGCATCTTCAATAAATGGCGCAAACATCTTCGCAATTCCACTAAAAAAGCTTTTACCGAATTGCTTTTCGATAAAGCCACTTAGGCCAGTGTCTTTTGATTTCTCTTGTTGCTTCTCATCAGATTTAGAAGCCTTCATCTTACGAATGTCATACCAACCTTTAGTGGTTGCTCCAGAATGACCGAATGGATTTCCCTTAGAAACACCAACGTGAACATGAGTTCCACTTGGACCAAGTCTAGCGATTGCTTGACCAGTTGAAACTTTATCGCCTTTTTTGACTAAGATGTCTGCACCAGATCCATATTTACCATTTAATTCTTGATAAATAACACTAGCGTCATCGGCTTTAATGACCACATTTTGTCCAATACCATTTGCACCGCCCCAACCAGACGGTGGACCACCGACATATGATACGGTACCGTCATGCATTGCGTGAACAGTTTTTGCACCAGAGTAATCAACGCCATCATGTGCGGAATAACCGCCTGATACAGCACCACGATTGCCAAATCCTGAGGTTACTTGCCAACCATGCCCCGGACTCTTAGCCCAGACACCACCAAATCCGCCTTCATCATCCATTGAACCGCTAATTTTATCCCATAGCGCTGACCACCAATCGCTGGCTTGCTTCTTAACAGGCTTGAATACATCTCTACTTACCCTATCAAAAAATGAATTTTTTTGTTTTTTAGGTTTGCCCATCAATTTATCCAGTGCTTTACCAGGATTACTAATAACATTTTTAGCTAGTTCAAACTTCTTTTTTAACGATTTGTAGACATTTTCAGCACCCTTAACTACACCACCAACAAAGTTTCCAATGCCTGACAACCAACCGGTACCACTTGCAAAATGTTCTAGTTCTCCACCAAAAAGCATCTTGCTTTCAGTAGCGTTTAGAATTTCAGTACCTGCGGGAACTACCCCAGTCCAGTTACGTTCTTTAGGACTAAACAAACCACCATTAGGTAAAACACCGATTTCTCGGTTACCAGTCTCTGGCGAATCAAAACCATCATTCATCATAACTGGAGTTGGTTTAGTAATTGGTCGTCTAGCTCCAGAAAAGAACCCAGTACCAGTAGCGTATTGTACCGGCATTACAGGGGCTTTAAACTTGCTATCACCAAATACTTTTAACAGACTGCTAATTCCACTTGTGAATTTATTCCACCATGTGCCAACTGTATGGAAGAAACCACTATTATTGTCTTTCTTCTTTTTATTACCTTTTTTTTGAGCTTCATATTCATTATCAGCAGATTTAGATACGTTTTTGTAACGATCATCTGCATGCTTTGAAACTCGATCTTTTTCAGTTTTTGCATGATGAATCGCTTCGTCCTTTTGCTTTTCTGCTCGATTAACTACACGATCATGCTGTTTATTAGCGTTATCAATAACTTCTTTGCGTTTATCTTTTGCCCACTTTGAGTTGCCAGAATATTCACGCTTTGCCGCCTTGATAGTTTCGTCACGTTGTTTATCAGCTTTGCTAACTACGCTTTCATATTTTTTATCGGCTGCCCTTTTGACTGAATCGTATTCTTTATCAGCGTTTTTTACGATTTCTTTAACCTGACTGCGACTTAATTTTTTCTTCTTGTCAGTTAGTTTTTCGTCATCTTTTAACATTTTTGCATCGGCCAGTTTAATTTTACCGGCCAAAGTAGTGTGCAACCTTGCTTCATCACCGGTTACTTCAGTAGCAAACTTGAGGCGTTGCTTATCAAGGGCTTTTTTCTTATTATTAATATCTTTCTGAACTTGAGTTGAATGCTTACCGTAAAGCTTCTCATCTTGTTCAATTTTATTATTCCATTTTTTTGTTAATTTTTGCTTTTCTTGAGCATAATATTTAGCAATAGCTGTTTGATCTTCCTTATTTTTTTTGTCATAAGAATTAGCTTTTTTGCCAGCTGATTTAATTGCATTTGCTTCTTTTTTATACTCTTTATCTGAAATAGCACCGTTTTTCTTTAGAGTTTTCAAGTCATCTAAAGCTTGTTTTTGTTTTTTAGAATAATAGGATTTGGATTCTTTTAATAGTTGATCTTGAGCCTTTTTCATACTAATTTTAGGCGCTTTTAATTTAGTTCCAAACAATCCTTTTTGAATCTGCTTGCCCAAAGTTCTACCAAGTTTTTCGCCACCTAATGCACCAACTCCAGCGCCAATGACAGTACCAATACCCGGAAGAATGGCAGTTCCTGCGGCCGCTCCTGCAGCTGCACCACCTAAATTACCAGCAAAAGCGCCAATGTGAGAACCAGCTGTTTTTTTAGTCATACCTAGTAAATCAGTGCCAGCCATTAGTACGTCTCCAACGCCTAGTGCTCCGCCAGCTAACTTACCAAATTTACTCATACCTTTTAATTTTGACAAAATGCCAAGCTTTGAACCGTTCTTAGCCATCCGACTCATTTCGCCAGCTTCTTCGGCTACTTTTGCTCCGCCTTTTCCTCGATTAAAAATGTTGCCAAGGAAACCGCCTCCGCCACCACTCACTGTAGTAGCAAGTTCCTCAGCTTCACCCGCTTCGGTTGCGGCAGTCTTTACGCCAAAGAATGCTGTTTTTAGCTTACCTAATTGCCCAATTACTCCTACTATGCCTGTAGCAAATGCGGTTAGTTTGCGAGCAATAAAGATTACAGCAATCGCCTTACCAAGCGCTTCTAATCCTTTTTTGTGCTTAGAAAGCTCCTCTAAAGCACCAGAAAGACTTTTAACCTTCTTACTATGGCCGACCATTTTTGCTAACGGTTTAAGTACGAATCCTAATGCACCAACCAAGCCTTTAAAGAACCCAGTTCCGATACTACCCAGGATTTTAACGGAGCTCCATATACCTTTGAAAAATCCAACAATCTGTTTTGAATGCTTAGCGATGTAGTTCGATAATTTATCAATTCCATCAGCTATTCCGTCCATCATGTTGTCTAAGGATTTGGTTCCATCCTTAATATGAAAAGCTTTCGTTAATGCTTCAGTGATGGTTTTAAAACCTTTAGATGCGGATTTACCGACTTTAGTAAATTCATTTTCAGTCTTCTTATCCGATACCCATTTAGATACCGCCTCAAAGATTGGGCTTTGCATCTTAGTAAAGGGTTCAGCTAACTTACCGGTTAATCCTTTGAACCGACTTTTAATTGCTCGTTCAGCACCTGATGCCGTCTTCATCATATTTTCACTGGCTTTTTTGTACTTTTGACCAAGTCCGTTCATAACGGCTTCCGCATCTTTAGCACTGATTTTTCCAGCTGACATCTGCTTACGTAGATCAGACATGCTCAACGAATTGTTGTGTTGCATTTTACGCTCGTAGTCTAACAGTCTTTCTCCAAACATTGGCAATTGGTCAGAAATTATATTGAAATCGCCCAGTTGCATCTTAGAAGACGTCATCATATGGGTAAAGTTTAAACCCAGACGTTTGGCATCATCTGCACTCATCCTTAATGTATCAGCCATAGTTAGGACCGATTTAGTTAATTCTTCTGTGGGAGCCTTTTTATTAAAGACATGATAAAACTGTTGATCTAATTCATTAACTAAATCATTTGATTGCCCAAAAGCATTCGACATGTCATTAATAGACTTAACCATGCCTTTACCAAGTTTTGCATCGCCGGTTAATGTTGTCCATGTTGCAACCATCACTTGTTGCTCTTTATTGAATTCATTACCAGCTTTAGTTATTCCACCAAGACCAGTCTTAATTACGTTTAAAGCACTACTTGCTACACCATGAGCAACTTCACCCCAGAATACGCCCGAGAAAACTTTTTTGAAGACGGATTCCGACTTCTCAGCATGTTTATTTAGACCTAGTAAGCCCTTAGTCATCTTGGTGAAAGGGTTACGATTAAATGAATTTTGCGTTTTGCCTAGCTCTTTCATCTTATTAGTGTCTCTAGCAAGTGATGCCGCTAAGTCGTTCACTTTGATGGTTTGTTCAGCAATTTTTGAAGCATCCTTAGTCCGATCGCTACGAAGATTAGTTAGCAATTGATGCTCTTTTTGATAAAGTTCAGTTTCCTTCTTTACTGAAGAACGCAAATTTTGGTACTCCAACTTGTTAGCTTTAGCTGTTCGGCCCTCAGCTTTTAGACGATTAACATACGATTCTTGAACCGAACTAGTGCTCTCATATGCTGCTTTAAGTTTTCCAATATCACTACGTAATTCCTTATTAATCTCATTGAGTTTTTTACTGAAATCAATCGTGCCTTTATCCTTCATCTCGGTAAACAATTCAATTTTTTGTTTACGAGGCAACTTTTTTAACACCTTTTGAAAGTCTTTAATACCAGCTTTCTCAGCTTCCGCAACAATTTTAGTCTTAGTATCTTTATCAAAAAGAGCTTTAAGCTCTTTTCTTGTTAACTTAGCCTTGTTAATTACTTTATCGGTATTCTCTTTAAACGCCCTATCTAGCTTTTCTCCTGCGTTCTTACCAAACTCATTTACTAATTTATCCGAGTCCTTAATTTCACGGTTAAATTTATCAGACTTGAGTTTCAGGTCGATATTTATTGCTCCATCTGCCATATTTTAACCTCCTTTCGCTTGATTTTTTAGCATGTCGAACATACTGCTCATCTGCATATCCAGTGCTTGAACGTTTTGTTCATCTTCTAAACGATAAAACTCTTGTGCTTCAATGATTTTTTGCATAGCTTTAGGGTCATCTTTATATTCGTTAGGGTCGGTTTGACGAATGCTAACGATCCTTTGAAATGGTGACTTCTCACTCAAGTTATTAAAAAGTGCCTTGAATTTATCCCAGTGCATCACTCCTTGTGCATCAACTAAATCAATGTTGTAATCAAACAAAAAAGACGCATAAATTGCTTCAGCATCTTTTGTATATGAATAGTATTTAGTTGGCGGTTCAGGTTCTACTTCAAATTCTGGCTCTATCTCTTCATCATCAAAGTTTCCGTATGCTGATTGTGATAGATAGTCACTAATAGATTGCATTGCTTCAACTACTTGTTGTTCATCATATTCACTGGTTTCGCCAATAAACATCTTAAATCCTATCAATGTTTTTTCTATGTCATTGATAGAATCGTCTTCTAACAGCTCATACCATTTAAGAACCACATCAAATGTAAAATCGACCTCAGCTATTCGGTTACCAATTACAATGCTATGTTCCAGTCCATTAGTTAGGCTAATCATAGTTGACTACTTCTTGTGATTCTTTTTTTCGTAATAACTTTTAACTTTGCTTTTGCCAGACTTTTGTTCTTGCTTAACAACATCTGAATATTCGTTCAATGCTTCAACAATTGCATAAAGCGAATTAGTTGAGTGGTTAAAATATGCATACAATTCTTCACCAGCACCTTGTCCAAAGGCAGAATCAAGCGTGTTAACTAGATCATTCTTAACTTTGGTTTGAAGATCGCTGTAAATTTCCAGCTGTTGTACAGCCGTTTTTTTATTGAATTCTTCGATAGTTTCCTTATCAGGATCGATATATTTTTCTAAATTCTTGCCGATTCTAATATCAGCTTCTGCAATAGCTGTCATAAATTTGTCGTCATAAACCACTTTGCGTGTTTTTCCACCAACGACGAATTCCTTTACTGTTTGTAATTTATTATCAAGATTGATTGCCATTTTTGAATACCTCACTAATTGTTATTTTTTGGAACAATGGCTGTAACGCCTTTGACAACGCTACAGTCTATTGGTTATTGACCAGATAGGTTTACTCCACCATTAACTCCAGTAGATTTAGGATTTGCTGGAGGAGTAACTTCTCCAGTAGATTTAGGATTTGCTGGTGTATAAACAGGTTTACCATTTAATGCAAGTGTGAAACTAAATGTTTGTTTAACGTTAGCAGCACCACCAAATGGCACAATAGATGTTAGAGTTGCAACTGATTCAACGACATTGCCAGCTGGATCAGTCCAACGAGCTAATGTGCGTAGTTTGTCTCCAATATCTAAGAAGTGGCTTGCCACGTAGTCTTGAGCTGGGTCACCCATAACTCGATGTCCGGACAATGCAAATGTAATGTTCTTACCTGTCACTTCAGTATCAGTAAATCCTTCTCCATCCCAATAAGGTGTGGCATCCGTTGTGTCAGCCGCTGATGGTGTGATGGTATTGATACCACGTAGTAATTTAGCCCAGCTGGCTTTTTCTTTGTCGCTATCTAAATCTGTCCCACCGTTGATATCAATTTCAAGTAGATTTTTAAAGTTTAAATCAAAATGTGTTTTTCCCATTTTTTATTCCTCCGTTTGTTGGTCGATGTTTACTTTGAAGCTTAGTGAATATATAGAAAATCCTTCCGTATCTTGTTCAGATATGAAAGGTAATCCCGTCATTTCTATTGAATTAAATTCAAAGCTTTCATCTTTACTAATAAGTGTTTTTAATCCATCAATAGCATTTGAAATATTCCACAAACATTTACTGCCTAACTCGGAATCGTTCGTTCTAATCGCAATCTCGAAGTTAAGTTCACGCTCTTGCATACCAGACCAATCTTGCAAAATTGTTCGACTACCTGGAGCTGGATACAACTGTAATGAATTATCAACAGTCAAATATCCTATGTGAATGCTTGTGGGCAAGTCTTCCAATAGATTAATTTTTTCAGCTAATCGTTCAGCTAAGTCCATCAAACCCACCTGCCTTAATGATTATTTTTTCCCATGAATCTAAATGGTTAGCCTTAGCTCGTAAATCCCAGCGTCGGCTTGTTCCAGGAGTGTGGTAATGATGGATTGGATGACCATTAATAAACCCATAATATTGGGCTTTAGAATACGGTTCTCGGTAGTTTACCTGATTAAAATTATGGTTAAGACTTGAATTATCTCTCAAATGCCCATTTCGCTTTGGTACGTAAATATTCATGTCAGCATAGGCTTGGTTACCATAGGCGTGCTGTGCCTTGGCAATTCGTAATGGCATATCTTTCAATCCGCTATCGTTGATGTGAACTTCAATCGACATTACAGCACCTCCAGTTCGTACGAATAAACTTCGTTACTGTATGGGTCTAAATTCGTAACGATATTGGTAATTGTTAGTTCGTCACCATCAAAAACCACTTTCGAACCTACATCCGTACTTTTTATTTTAGGAACGTCAGTACTAATGCCTGGATATAAAAAAGCAATTGCATTAGCCGTTATTTTCCGACTATTGTTGTCACCTGAATAGATGATCTGTGGTTGATAAATCATATTATCAATTTGGTAATCATCAAAATCTGGTTTGTTATACAAATCAGTTTTACCATTCTTGAGTTTTAAAGTGATGGACTGGTTACAAAATCTGCGTGGCACTCTCGGTATCATCGGTAATCCACCCCTTTGTACAAAAATCCCCAGTGAAACAATAAAGCCATAGCTTCGTTAGGTACGGCCGATTTGCCATAAGTAGCTGAATTAGTGCCATCCGTATCTAGGTGTGTTCTTCCAATCGATATGTTCTTAACGTTCCCAGATATTGCATCATTAAAGCTTGATACACCAGTTTCAATCGCATAACAGATAATCATACCTAAAGCTCTTTTAAATGCCTTAGCTCGCATATTTAAGTGCTTTTTAGGGCTAATTAAATCATTCTGTAAGTCATGCAATCCGTCTGCATAAAAGAAATTAGTTACCATGTCAATTTGGATTTCAGCTTTACTGACTGCTTTCTTGAAATCTTCCTCAGACATATCAGAAAGCTCCAACGATTTAAATTCGTCATAGGTTAGATACAATGTATCACCTCCTAAGCAGTAGCACCAGGTGTTGCTGAAGCATTAGGTTCTGTAACTGTAACCGCACATGATGCAGTAAAACCACCGTCAGCAGTGGTTGCTGTGATGTCTGCTGAACCAACAGCTACGGCTGTTACCGTGCCGTCAGAAGCTACTGTTGCAATCTTTTCATCTGACGACTTATAAGTTACCGATTTGTTTGTTGCATTATCTGGTGCAACGTTTGCAGTTAACTTAGTTGTTTTACCAGCTTCGATACTTGCAGTTGTTGAATCAATAGTAACTCCAGTTACTGCAACTGTATCAGCTGGCACTTTAAATGCGGGGAAATCCGCTTTAACTGATTCATTTCCTTCAGCATCTTTAAAAGTGCCTTGATACTCGCCATCAGTGGCAGTTGTGCCACCAGGTAAATCTACATCTACTGAAGTTTGTCCAGCTTCACCGGAAGTAACTAATTTATCACCTTTGTAAATATTAAGTGTTTGTTTGCTACGATCCGCCATAATCTTCCTCCTTTATTCTGCACTAAATGTGGCGCCACCTTTTTTACCTTTAGTTTTTAAGTTCTTTGGTGGCGTTACTATTTTGACGCTGCTGCTTTATAAGATACGTAAATACCATCTTTCTCTTGCTCACGAACAAAAATGTCATGATACAAACGGTTTTGGTAAAGATATCCGTCACCTTCTGTGTGTTGACCAGGGGCGAACATGTAAATTGCATTTTCTTTAACGATTGGAATGACAGCTGGCTTTGCAACAAACTCAAAGTTAATCGCTTTTGCATCTGCAGTAGCTTGATATCCATCTGAAAAATCATAATCGCTGTAGAAACGACTTTCATCCCACACTTCAACTAGTTGAACACCATCAATCGAAGTTACACGTGATTCTAATGCTGTAATTCCAACATTTTGGTTAGTAATGGAACGTGAAAATTCACTTGAGCGTTCAAGTAAATCCATAGTTTCGCTAGATACAAACCCAACAATATTTTGTGGTCCATACTTACGCAAAGGCAAGATAGCTGCTTTTAATCGGCTATATACATTGTCTACTGTTAAAGATTCGTCTGCTGATTGTTTAGCTTCAGCAGCCTTTTTGCCTAAAGTAGAGAAGCGGTAAGCATCTAATTCTGGTTGAACATGGTTTTCAATGAATTCTTTTGAAATATTGGCAACTGCTAAATCTTGGTTAGTTTCATCAACATCTTGTGTATCAATAAAGAATTCAACATCACGATCTTGTCCCATGGTGTAGACTTTTTTATCATTTCCAACTTTCCCAGAATTAAATCCTTTACCACGTGTGTGGTATTGTAGCCCTGTTGTAGAAATAGTAGTTAACGTGAAAGATTTACCGCCGTTAACTAAATTAACTTCAGGTACTCCTAATACTGTAGTTAATAATCCTTGGTTAATCTTTTGATCATAGATACCATCATCTTTTGTAACATAATTGATTGCCATTATAATTCCTCCTATTTTTCTTTTAGTCCTAAAGCTTCAGCTAATTTATTATCGTTAGCTGGTGTCCCACCGCTAGGATTACCACCGGCAAACGGATTAGGCTTATCCGGCTTTTTTCCTTCAAACAAGTATCCGTCTGACTCTTTTAAACCTTCTAGCTGGTCGTCTAATCCATGCATACCTTCATCATCAAGTTTGATTGCATCATTATCTAATAATGCTTTTACAGCTTTGGGATTACGTGCGCCCGATTTGACTAATGCTAAATCAATTGCGCTTTCCTTTCGCACTTGAGCTAGTTCATTAGCAGAATGCTCACTTACTTCATCAAACTTGCCTTGCAATTCTTTTAATTGGTCTTGCAATGCTTCGTTATCTTTCTGTGAGTCTTTAAACTTAGCTAATTCACTTTGGTTGCTGTCTAGTTGTCCCTTAAATGAATCACGTTCTTGTTCTGCTGAGGTCAGCTTAGTACGCATATCATTTAGTTCAGCTGAATGCTTAGCCATGACACTGTTAACTTGTTCGTCAGATAATCCTAGTTCTTGTAAATCTTCTCGTTTCATACTCATAATTCCTTTCGTGTTTTTATCCGGAGTAACGGCTCCGAGTGAATTTTTGGTATAAAAAAATAAGCCTTTTTAACGCCATGCTCAGGGCGAAATATTTACTTGTATATCTTTTCTCTTGAATAGTCACGATATAAAAAGTCGTTATCTTTTACTAAATCACGCAACTTTTTCTGATTACCGGCTATTAATCCCTTGTAATGTTGGATCCCACCAGGATCTTTTAGCTTTTCAGCAGCCGCTAATAACTCTTTGTATCTTCTAACATTACGTTCATACCCACGTTGTTTTTGCTGAATCTCACCATTTTCTATAGCTTTTTTTGGATCATATTGAGGCTGGTTATTAGTATTCCAACCTTTATGATACGGGAACAGTATATGACTACAGTTAACGCCTTGAGTTCCTCCTGGCTTCCCATAATCATGGTTATAAATACTGTCATATTCACTATCATAATTAGGGTCGCTTTCAGGTACTAGGTTAACCACTTTGCCTTGAATTGGTGCACAAGCTGGACGTGATGCAGCATGACTACTCATCAAAGCTAACTTCGTGCCATAATCTTCCATACGTTTTAAACGCAGATCATTAAAAGCTTGATGTGCAGACGTATTAACAACTGTCCGAGCATATGAATCAATCGGAATGTTGCTGCCAGCTCGGTTAGTTAAGGTGCTAGGTAATCCAGCGTCAACCCATTTATAAATAGCATCATTAACTGCTTGCTCATGAGTTTTAAGCCCCGTAATCGTTTGTGCTGTAGCTTGATTGATAATATCACGGTAAACCTTGCCTGTAGCATTATCGCTCACGTTACGACTTAGCAGTGTTGAATTGATATGTTTGTTGAACGAAGTAAATGCCGATTCTAAATATGAACTAACCATATCGGTTACTTCTTCCGATACTGGCACTGTTTTATGAGTTTGTTTTTGCAACGTATTGTCTACATCACTCACAATTTGTTGACCGTTTTCTTTAATTAAATGTTTAAGTTCTGCTTCAATATGCGGATTCTTACAAGACACTATTTTAATAGCTTGATTAACCACATTATTAAGTTGGTTCAACTGCTGTTGTTGCCATTGTAATACATTAGATGAATTAATTTCGCCTAAGCTGTTATCTTTTAATTTGTTGATAATTAAAATAAATATTTGATGCTCCAGTTGTTCATATAAATCAGTTACTCGCTTAGCATCTTTGCTCATAGAATCTGGGGTTATCATTCATCATCATCGCCCTTACCAAAACCAGTGTTCTGTTCATAGTCATCCGTGGCAGGTGGTTCAGGTTGTTCGTTATTAATTTGGTCAATCTCTTTTTGTGCATCATCAGTAGACATACCATAATTCCGCTCCAAGAACGTTTGTTTGGATAAAACACCAGCTGATAATGCTTTGAGGTCTTCTTCCATTTGCTTGTCTTTATCAACGAAGACACCATCGTCAAAATGTACCTTAACATCTGGCAGTGTTGTTAAATCATAGGGATGTAGAGCCTTTTCACCGTTTAAGTCTTGGTTGCTTGCTAGTTCTAAGATAGAGATGACTAACTCATTAATCGCCTTTTCCACCATTGTTAGATAGCTAGAACGGGTTTGATAGGTCATAGAATTGTTAGATACTACTTCGGTGGCTGTCTTCAAGCCATCCGATCCATAGCTGAACGTACCAGTAGATAATCCAATCTGTGCTTCAAATTCCTTAATAAAATGGTCCAGTGCATCTTTGTATTGCACACTCCGAATTGGAGACGTCATGTCTTTAACACCAATATTATTGTTACCATCGGAATAGAAACCTTGATAGACATTCTGATCAGAATCAAATAGTGGTGGATGAACTTCATCGTCCTCATCAATATTTGCCCCTAGCATGCTAGCATCTACAGCAATCCGACGCTGCCCTAATACAATTTCCCAATAGAACTGGTCATGGACTTTGTTAATCGTATCAATAATAGTTTTTGAATTGTCTACAATACCAGTGCCTAGAGGGCTTTCAATTGAAATATTATTAGCTCCTGGCGTTTTAAAGTAAACAAACAAGGGACGAACTAATCCACGTAAGATAACTTCGTCATCTAAATTCTTATAAGCATCTAGTGTACTAAGTGATACCTGTTTTCCAACCTCTTTTTCATTGTCTGAACGATACAATTCATTAGTAATACGATAATCGCCTGTATGACTATCCCACTCGTGGAATTCTAACAAGGTATAGTAGATTACTTTATCTTGTTCAATCTTTTGTGTTCGGCTAGTAATAACCGCATCACTAATGTTATTCGTATTCGAATGTAACGGTATAAATTGATCAGCTCGAATCCAAGCAATCTTAATCTTATTACCATCTAAATACGGACGCATAGCAAAACCACCTAAGGCGGCGCCTTTTTCTAGTGCTTCTTCAAACAGATTAAAAAAGTTATTATCTTCTAGCACCTGATTAATAAAATCATTAGTTGATTGATCTCCATTAATAGCAATATCGCATTTACTATTAAATACAATGGACGCAATCCGCCTTGATGCTAGCTTAACCACATTCAGATACTCAAACTTACGTTTCCGATGTTTACCCCGACTGTTCAGATACTCAACATCTGGGAAGTCGCCTGTAAAGTATTGAATATCTTTTTGAATCCTTTCGACTTCAGCAATCGGTAGCTCAATCCGTGGATCGTCAGTTAAATTTACCAACGAGTTCCCCATTCCCATATCTAAGCCCCTCCTTTTAAAGAATTGTTTTATCTTTCGAAATAACTTCATATTTACCACCTCAAACCAAAGTCACGTTCATTGTCTAAACAAACATATTGGAAATTATCACAAGTATGATCATCTTCTTTAACAACTTTAGGGTCGTCGTTTTCTAACGTATCGCCGTCCCATTGATACTTTTGATGTTCTGCGATAAAGTACTTCAAATTATTTTCTGTGGGTAAATAAAAGAACCTACCCTGGGCGAGTAAGTTCTGAACACGGTCAATCATATCGACCTTTTTTAATTTGTTAACTGGATGCCATGTAATACCGTAATCAGCATAGTACTGATTACGCAAAGCTCCTTCGGCTGAATCCATAGTCATTTTAACAATCTTGTTGCCGTATTTATCACGCATGTGTTGAACAAAATGATGTAGATTGTCCGATAATTCCTTAGGCGACTTCTTATTCGCTTTACCTGCCGGAGAATAGTAATAAGTATCTAACAATACTATCCGCTTCTTGCGGGTTAATGCATAGCATGAGCAAGCCGTTGCCGATATTTCGTGTCCTGTATCAGCTGAAATATACATACCCAGAATATAATCATCGTCTGGGATATCTTCAATCTGATTAAAAAGGTTCATGTTATAGATGTTGGTACCTAATCCAACCACTTCACCCAGGTATAACCAACGGTAATAGTCATAATCATTTTGTTTAAACCGTTCAATATCAGCTAGCGTTTGTTCACTATTAATGCCCAAGGTGTCATCTAAGTAAGTGGAGCTATCAATCAAATAACGTGGCTCTTGTCCATTCTCAGCACGTTTATTGTTGTCCGCTTCTATTTCATCTATCCACTCGTTAATCCAGTCGTATGGGTTCTTAGGTGGGTTATATGAATAGAAGATTTTAACGTCTTTAGCTAACGGGTGTTTTTGTCGAACGAACGTTGGATTAGTTTGATCAAAATCCTCAGCTGATTTGAAGTTCGCTGCTTCTTCATACCATATAGCAATTACATTACCAACAATATTAGACTTAAGCTTTAATGGATCATCAACACCATAAAAATAAAACGTTGAACCAGTTCTTTTATGTGTTATTCGTAAGGGGCTGGAGTAAAACTTAAACTCGTTATATACATCTAACATATTAAGGGCCCACGATATTTGTTGATATACAGAGTCACGAAGATAGTTAGCAGCATTTCGTAAACAGATAACATTAGCCATTTGGTCATTCATGATATATTTCTTCATCATCGTTACTAATTTAAGACTGATTGTTGATGACTTGAACGATCCACGACCACCACGAGCAATCACATATGGGCAATCCGTATTCCACAATTTTTTAAAGTGTGGATTAACCAATTCAGATGTTCTAATAACCTTACCTTTCTTCTTAAGGCCATCAATTACGATTGAATTCAATTGTCATCCTCCATATCATCTAAAATAATAGTTCTATCTTCATCATTGAACGAAGTATCAACCGATTTAGCACGTGCCTCTGCAATTTCAGCTTCGGCTTTAAGCTTGCGTACCTTCTGTTTCTCAATCTCTTCACTATCATTTTTGAAATCACCATGCAATCTAAACCACAATTCAGCTGCTGAAACTTGTTCCTTAACTGATGCTGGACCAATTATGGTCGTGTCTTCCATATACTCAAGACGAGCATGTAGTGATTCATCATTATCTAGCGCTTCTTTTTTTAAGTTATCAATGTTAACATATCGCCTTTCTATCTTTCTACCAGCGCCAATTCGATATATGTTTCGAAGAACTTCATCAGCTTCATTTGATTCATGTTCTTCTACTTTTCCAACCTTTTTATTGATATAAGATTTAATTCCACCATTTTCCAACAATTTCTTGCCAGCATTCTTAGCGTAAGCCTTAGAGTAGCCTGCGTTTATAGCCGATTGATACGCATTGTTAGTTTTGATGAATTCATTAGCAAATTTGCGCTGTTGTTTAGTCAACTTCCTTGTCATTACATATCACCACGCCTCCAATCAATCTTGATAGTTTCTCTTTTTTCTTTGGGCACAATAAAAGGACGACCCTGTTTAGAATCGTCCTTCTTTTTTTGTTTAATTTCTCGGTCTAGTTCACCAAATATTTCTATCTCAGTTTGACTACACCAACCATATTTAGTTTGTTTCAGTATATCCACCCTCTAAAAACTATTTACGTGTATATTTTTTTATAATATTCTCAATCTCATCTCCAGCACTGTAAAACATCGTTGCGTTTATATGAATATTATTTTTAAGTTCTTCTTTATCTCCCCATAATTCTAAATTCTTCAGGTTTTCTTGTAATTTTTCTCCCTCACTCATGTATTCCGCATTTAAGTATATGCAAACAAGTAAAAAACTGGGTATCTGCGTTCTAAGAATTCCAATATATTTATTTTGCTCTTCTATATTATTCTCGTACTCTTCTTTAATTATTTTTGCTATCCTATTTACTATTGAAAAAAAAGATCCAAATTGCACCGAACCAAAACTATTTTGTACAATATTTTTTATATCATCACTTGTTATTTTAGTTTCTGACATAATCCTATTAAATACATCTAAAAAGGAGTCTAACTCATTTTTAATCGTTAAATCTTCTTCATCATGAACGACGCTGCTGAAGATCATCCCCGTTTTACTAATAGGTGCGATTGGATCTTCATAATTAAAATCACCACTTTTAACATATTTTATACCTGCATATATCACTTCCGCCCAAGTATGGGAAATTTTAGATTTTTTCAAACATTCTTCTAACTCTGTTTCATTTTTAATTTGAACGGAATTTATAGCGCCTTGCGTTGATGGCATCGCATAATTTTTACCACCGTTTTGTTCAATTCTACTTAATTCTAAGTTTTCCAGTGAAATTAGTTTATCAACTAAAACTGTGTAATTAGCACGGATATAATCCAACTGATTTGAATATGCTTTTTTATTTTCTTGTTCTCTAATGCCATCTTTTATTTGAGACACTAACACGCTGGCATCAAATTTTTCACCATCAATTCTACTAATTGAGTTGATTCTTGTGTCTAATAAATCTATTAGTTTAAAAAATAAATTATCGAAATTATTTTGTCTTGCCGCAGCAACATTAATATCATTATTTCTTTTCGCTACTTCTAAACTAATTTCACTATTTCTTTTTGCAGCTTCTAAATTATTTTTGTTATTTTCTTCAGAAAATTTGCGGTTTTTATTTGCCATATGAATTGAAACAATAACTGATGCACATGCTGCTAATGCTGAAATGGCAGAAAATATTGGTGCGATTTGTGTCCATGGAATGGAAAGCCAGTTAAACTTCAAAACAGATTTTGCGATAAATCCCCCTAAATATAAATATACAAATATCATCTTATAAACGCTCCTAGCATAAATTTAAAGACTAACAGTCTAAATCTCTTTAACTATTTTACCTTATATCGGAAGCTTTGTTACAAGATGTTACGTAGATGGCAGGCCTCGAACCTGCGACATTCTGATTAACAGTCAGATGCTCTAACCAACTGAGCTACATCTACCCTAATATCGAAAAATCAGCCTGATTGAAAGGAATAATCTTACTTACGACATATATTAATGAGCTGCTTGCTGATTTTTCGATAATATTACTTTAACACCTTACTACTCCAGAAGTACTCCAGATTTACTCCGATTTTACTCCAGATTTACTCCAGATTTTTTTAACTTTTTTACTTAATGAACTCTTGGCAACCTAATCGTTCAGCAACATCTAATAGCGCAGCTTCGTGCCAACTGAAATAAGTGCTTGATGACATACCATAATACTTATTAGGTAGTCGCTGAACTAATGTATCTAGATAATACCCATGGTCTTCCTCATATCCTTCGCAATAAACAATTTTAAGTAGTTCCCGGTACTTATGCTTACGGCAACTATTAATTGCCCAGTCGATCCAAGCACAATATGCTCGTCCTTCTTCTGCCTTAATCATTCGTTGCTCCGCATACTTTGGTATTGGAGCTGTTGAACTAGAGCCACCATCACCAAAACTTGCTGTTATTTTTGGATTAATGGGCGCGTTAATATATGACTTGTACTTACGGTATTTAGATAATTTTTCTTTTGCATTTTCTTTAGTGGCTTCTTCATCTAGTTTACTCAACAGTTCCATTAGTCGCTCTCCTCCGCTTATGATATAATCAATTTGTTGGGTTAATTACGTCATAGCGGAAGCTATGGCTTTTTTTATTGCTTAAAAGAAAAACTTAAATAAAACACAAATTCCTTTAATTAGAGATAATAAGAACCCCCAACTAATCAGCATTCCTAATACAACCAAAAACAGCTGATATGTCATATACAACAACGTCTTCATAAATTCCTCCTAAAATAATGCCGTCTGTTCTCTTCTAACACCTAACCAGATGTCATTCCACTGGTTATTGCCTAAATTATGTTGCAACATTTCTGGACTTTTAATCGAATATCTAAATACTGGTTGCTCGGCGCTCGTATTAATATAAACCCACCCTTTACCTGTCGTTTTGGTATTCAATACTGCAATTTGACGATTAAACATGTAGTTTTCAATTAAGGCTGGCAAATCCATACCTGGCCACCTCCTCTGTGATAATTTCAAATTTCTTCATCGAACGGTCAATCGTTCCAAGCGAAGCTTTATAAGCTTGCTTCCGGCTAACTGCATGCACCTGTCTTTGATAACTGGCAGCTTTACTTAAATCACTCGTAATTTCATACAGGTTATCCTTTGACATGAATTGGTTCTTAGTTCCTTTGACTCTTATATAAAACATATTTGGCCACTCCCGTTATATAGACAAAGTATCAAGCTAATAAAGTTAGCATCAATACAATATAGCTTGGCAATCTCATAACCTAGCCCTCTTCTGTCTTAGTTCAGGATAAGTTTTACGCAGTTCTCTAAGATCATGATTCACCGTACTATTTGCAACGTGTACCTCATCTGCAATTTCAGCAATGCTAGTTATTCCTTGTCGGAATAATTTTTCAATTTTTTTACGACGATTAATAAGTTTGGAATTATCCTTACCGCCACCATATATTTCAATATCACGGTTAGACTTTCCCATAGTTATTCTTCGATATTCCTCGAATTTTCCTTCATCCAATAAATCATTCAAGTATTCTTTTTGTGATTTGATAGGCTTAACTTTTACAATCACCATGGCTTCTGGAGCTTCGTACGAAGTTACTGCTCCACCTTTTTTGTGATGGTCTTCAGTGAAGTTATCTAATCGCCACTTATTCAAATTAGAAGCATTTTCTGCCTCGTAATATATTTTTTTAGATATCATTCCAATTAATCGAAACATTGCTAATCCTCCTAGAATGGTAAATCGTCATCCTTGATATCCGGCATGCTATTAAATGGGTCGTTAGGATTTCTGCTAGGTGATGATTGACCATTTTGTTTATTCTGATAATTTTGTCCATTGTTTTGAGGTCTATTCTGTTCAAATTGTTCATTTTGACTACTGTTTTTGGACTCAAGTAGTGAGAAGTTCTCAGCTACGACCTCAGTAACGTAAACTCGCGTTCCTTGTTGATTATCGTACGAACGAGTCTGAATCCGTCCGTCAATGCCAACTAGTGAACCCTTGTGAGTAAAGTTGCAAAAATTTTCCGCCGTTTTATTCCAAATAACGCAGTTAATAAAGTCCGCTTCGCGCTCGCCCTGTGAATTTGTAAATTGACGGTTAACGGCTATGTTAAAGCTAGCTACCGCCCTTCCACTGTTGGTGTATTTCAATTCTGGATCACGCGTCAACCGGCCAACTAAAACAGTTCGATTAATCATTTAGCTACCCCCTATTTTTAAAGTGTTACTTCTTGAAAATCCGTAAATATAGCATACTTTTTGCCGGTGTCTTCAATGTCCTCCCGGTAAACTTTTCTAACCATAACTAGTTGCGGTAAATATTTTTCTTGGCCGATAATGGCATACTGTGCATTCAACGGTAACCATTCTCTAAAATCCTTACGAATATGGAACGTGTAAACATTGCGATGTGGTTTAAGTTTTCCATTAACAAATTTCATAAAACTAACGTCTATCGTGTTCGGTGTTTTTTTCATCAGTATAATTTCCCCTAATTCCTAATTTATTTAAATCTTCAAGTTTTAATTTAATGCCCTCAACTGGAACATGGTATTTTCTCGAGAACTGAACGGGTCCGATGTGTTCAATCTCTTCGTGATGTTTTCGACACAATGCCATTACGTGTCGTTTGGTGTGGTCCACTTTGTTCCTATTTGTTCTACCAACGACGTCGATGTGGTGGATATCAGCATACTCAGAACAAATCGTGCAAATTCTGTGACGACAGCATTCATACAAGAAATATTGCTGGTCTCTAGGCAGTAGCTCATAGCCTTTTTTAAACGGCACACGCCATTCGAACATAAAATCTGTAACCAGTTAGCATCGCTAATGGACGATTCTGTGCCGTCTGACAAGCTAATAGACTTACCTGCGGTATAGATTTCGTATTGCGTATAGAAAATATCCTTGAGGTAATCCTTCGGCGTAAACGACCAGACCTCAATATCATGCAATAAAGCAAAGAACAAGCGTCGTTGTTGAGCACTAGCCTTACGAGTATCGGCCACTTCAAAATCAATATAGAACTGGTCGGTTGAACCTGCGACGGTTTCTAGGTGATCTTGATTAAGTGGCTCGTCCAAGTGGATTATTAAATTACCACCACGCATCACGGCTCTTGCTCTTTGCATTGCTTAGACCTCTTTTCTCGCTCTCAAGTTTGCTAACTGCTCATTTATTTTTTCTAAACTAGTAGGGTCAGAACTTTTAGCAGGTTGTTTTGTGCTGTTATCCTGGGCCCATTCTGGTAAGGTTTCCCGTTGTACAATCTTCCGTCCGTTTACAGGAACTTCTGGAGTAGTATCGTACTCATCCTGCCATCCTTTTTGTTTAAACCACGTCTGGCCGTGCTTGATATAGCGCTTTGGCGTCTGCTTTGCTTTGATTTCAGCTAGATAGCTATTAATACCTTGCTTAATTTCATCGTCAGTAGCACCGGCTTTAATCGATTGCTTGTAGGAATTCCATGCTGATTCTTTGCCTTTTTTATTCGGATACAGCTTCCACAATGATTCGAAATGGTCACGGTCAGCCACCGGCTTAGGTGGTTTTGACGGTTTATTATTATTTTTATTATTAAATTTATTATTAGATTTATTATTACCTCTCAAGTTTTCTTGGGTAGGGTTCTTAAATTTATTTGGGTAGGTACCCAAATTTTCTTGGGTAGGGTACTCAAAAATTCTTATATACCTATTTTTAATTTGTTTAGTTCCTTCACGATAAACTACTTCTCTAGTGATATACCCGTATTTTTCTAACGCATGTAACCAATTTTGAACCGTTGTATTTGATACTTTGTATAGCTTGGCAAAGTGTGTATCAGAAGCCCAACAATACCCATCTTTTTTGGTTAGTGCCGTAATCTCGCTATATAGAAGAATTGCTTTTGCTGGTAGGCGATTATCATATCTAACACTTGCTGGAATAATTGAAAAATAACTTGGTTCTTCTTCGTTCATAGCAGCCTCCTATTCGATTTCTATTTCATCTAGTGGAGTAATCACATCTAAAGTCTTGTTAGCTCTACAGTATGAACATCTGCCACAAACATTAGGCTTTTCTTCACCTTCGATGACAGCTTGAATATGGGGCTGTTTTTCCTTAATCTGTTCCATGCTAAAATCCATTAAATATTGCGGAATTGAAATAGCCATTAAGTCTGGTTCCTTTTCTTTCGAAACGGCGATAATAATTGGCTCACATTCAACGCCAAATGTTTGTTTAATCAATTCTTTATAGATAGCCATTTGCATATCGTATTGACGAGATTGAGCAAAATTAAGCTTTTTATGTTGCTCCGAAGACCAATGTCCTTTGTGGATTTTGTCGACAGTTTTTAAATCAAAAAATAATTTTCTGTTTAAGTCTAAGCAGTCAACCTTCCCCATCCAATTCACACCATAAATCTCGCCTGTAACAATGACTTCTTTTTCGCCTTGATATAACCGTGGAAAGTATGGGTCCTTATTCAATTTATTAATACATTTTTCAATGATTAGATAGTCATTTTTGATTCCCTTCTCGGGATTCCCATACTTAAAAATATCTTTCTTATGACTCTCAAGAAACGTCTCATGTGCTTCTTTCGATTCGAAATAAGAATGCAAGTAATTACCAGCTATTAGCGGTGTGTCATTACTAGATGTATCCTTATATTCCCCTTTGAGTTCAGCTAATGCTTCAGCTTCGCATTCTTCAAATTTTGTAAACCAGCTCTTGCTTTGATAATGCCAATTAGCTTCATTAGTGTAATAATTATTCGGCGTTAGCTGGAACTTCTTCTCTGCTGTTATCATCAATTGATTCCTCCTCTGTTTCTGGAGCTAAAATACTGTCAATCTTTGTTGGTTCAGCTGGTGTAACATCCTTACGTTCATCACGGCTATTCTCATACTCGTTGGAAGTTGTATCGTTGATTGATTCAACTAATAAATCACTATCGCCACTTGTATTAATAATGTTCTTCGCAGCTCGATTAATTACGGTTCTTTTTGCCATTTCTTCTGGAAACTCTTTTTGAACTTTATTAGTCTTCGCATGCGACCAGCTTTGGTCGATTTGTTTCTTAGTCATAACCGTATAAATCATTTCACCGTCAGCCATTTTAACTACTGCATAAGTACCAATAATTGGATTATCCAAATTGGCGAAGCTTGGTTCGAAATCTTTTACGATTAAACGCCCGTTTTTACTCTCAATTTCAAACTTGTCGCCTTCGTGAACTACTTCTGCCCAAATATCATCAACGTCTTTTAAACGTTTAATAACAGCTTGAGTGCCGAAATAAGAGCGATTCATATCAATTTCAAATTGATTTGTACTGTAATCCTTGCGACAAATGAAATAGCATTGTGTTTTCGCTGGTGATAATCCTTGAATTACCATATCTAGTAATGCGTTAGCTACAGAAGACAACGAAGCAACTTCCAAAGCAGGCTTATTACCATCGTTTTTGTTAGTTTTAACTTTTTGAAGCGCAAAATACGCACTCTTCAAAGCATTCTGTGGGCTATAATTACTTGGTAATTCCAACCCTTCTGCTTTGAGTTCTGTCAATCTTCCCATTACTGAGTCTGTAATATCTTTTTGCTTTAATTCGTTACTCATCAACTTCTACCTCCGTATCGATTTCAAATACACGTGCTTTGGTGCTAGATGGTGTGACTGAGTCATAAATAAACGCTTCTAACATGGCATGTTTATCCTCTTTATCCAGCCGATCATACGCTTCATCAAAATCAGCTTCTTCCATTCGATCTAGCTTTTTTTGTGCATTGTCCTCAATCTCTTCGTCTGTAAGATCACGTAAATTAATCCCTCTGAAACTACGATCGACTACGTGATTAGTAACATAATCGTCAATTCGTCGTGCGCTAAGCATTTACGACACCTTCTTTCGGTGGTAGAATTGATGTATCAAATGTTATGAAATGTTTTGAATCTCGCATTGCCGTGCGGGATTTTTTTATGCAATCAATTAACATAGTGATTACCTTTCCTTTCCAATTTTGCAATACGCTTAGTATCATCTTTCGGATCGCTTAACAGACTAACTATCTGTGATGACGCTAAAGCAATCACGATTAGTTTCAAAATAAATATCATCTTCATATCCTCCTTAAATTAAAGTTTCTTGGTTCTCTTCAATCCACTTATCAACGGCCTTTTCTGAATATCGGATTCCTCTACCATGTCCAATGTGTGGCATTGTAGGATAATAATCTCTTTTAAAAAGCTCATAACCGACATGTAATTTTCCCATCACTTCGTCTTGCGTTAGTAATTTATCGGATTTAAGAGTTTGATTTATCCGCTCTTCTATCTTTGGAATGATTAATTCAACCACTCTGTCGGCTACCTTTTGATCAATCCCATCTAAGCTAATTGCTGCCATCTAAACCACCTCCAATGCCAAATCTAATGCAATCGCAAAATCATTCTCGGCTTGTCGTTCTTCTGATAGTTCTTTCTTAAACTTAATCAAAAAGTCATGTTCGTCTTGACTCCATCCAGTTTTAGCAAGTATTTCCGTTACCTGTTCGTTAAGGATTCTTCGTTCGCTTTCTTCTTTATTTACTCGAATAAATTGTGAAAGCGGATCTTTACCATAGCTATTCTCAGTAAGTAGCCTTGTATCTAATATGTAGTCCGCAACGACAAACCTAAATCGTTCATCGTCTAGGACGTCAACTATATACAAGAGCTTGTCTACAGGTATTTTGTGTTCATCGCTTGAAAACCAATTAGAAACTGCTTGTTTAGAAATGTGGATTAATTCAGCAAATCTCGTTCGACTTAATTCCTTTCTTTTTAAACACTTGTCTAATTCAGCTGTAACGTCTTCTATTACCAATGTTTACACCTTCTTTTTGTGTACCACGTGGGATTTTTGTTCACGTGGGATTTTTCTATAATTAAGTCATAAGTTAAATAATCATAGGAACAGTCATTGCATTAATTTTGCGTTTAACTGCATACTCCGGAATATCTCCTCGGCACATACCTTGAAATGCTAGTTCTGGAATCATGCTTGGCTTTTGCTTAAGTGCAAACAAGATATCTGTTTCATCTAACCAGTCATTGCATAGCTCGTACCATTGAGACATACCTAGTTGTGCATGTAGCTTCTTTGCTTGTTCAACTCTCATGTTGTCACCTCCTTTTCCACTCTCCTTATGGGATAATAGATATCGAAGGGAGGTGTAATTATGCCCGCTAACACTGAAATAATGCATGCCATCTCAAAGCTAGTTGAAAACGCTGATTTTGGATCTAATACTGAATATCTACCAGAATTTAACCAGAAAGATGTAAAGGATACTGTCAATATGCTTCACATCAAAGAACCTAATATTTTCATGGAATCTAGTATTGCTTGGGATGGTTTGGCTGACATTACTTTTGTAAAAGTAAATCAATCATAGTTTCAACATCTAAATCGATTTCATCTGGGACGCATTCGATAGTCAATACTGGCTTGGCTGGTGCGTCCATTTTTAAATTGAGTGAATGAATACCTCGCTCTACTTTTTGACCGTTAAGTTTAATTTCGTAGTCATATGAAAATCCATTTTTTGATTCAGACATGATTTTCTTTTTTACAGAAAGCTTGATTCCTTTATTCATGCTGTCACCTCCTTTTGTTCTATTTCAGAACTACTTTTTGTAAAAAATTTTGAGTATGGTATTTTCAACATCACTTTTAACTGTGGTAACATATCCGCTTTGAATGCATATGATCCAGTTTTGTATTTATAGTAAGTTGAGCGATTCTTGAATCCCAAGGCTTTTGCCATTTCTTCATCAGAAATATGCAACTTTTTCTGTTGAAAATTAATAAGTTCTAAATTAATCATTTGCTATCTCCTTGTTCTGTTTTAGCAACTTACAAGTATTATAATATAGTTCTAAAACAGAAAAGTCAATAACTTTTTTTCTATTTTAGAACTTTTTATGTTTTAAAACAGAAATGATGTTATTATTTTGTTGCTAATATAGAAACGAAAAGAGATGATATACCTTGACAAAACAAGAAGAAGAACAAATAAAAATAGGTCGTAGAATTGCAGAACTTAGAGAATCTAAAAATATATCACAAACAGAATTGGCAAGTAGAATCAATATAAATCGCTCAGTTCTTAATAGAATAGAGCTTGGCACACGCCCTGCACGTGATTTAGAGCTTAAGGGTATCGCCAATGTTTTGGACGTTTCTACTGATTACTTGGTTGGAAATACTGATAATCTTAACTCCGCGGATGACGATATGAATACCGTTGATTTAGATAAGGCTTTATCAGAAGAAGGAATGGCCATGTTTGATGGTCAACCACTTTCTGAAGAATATAAAAAAGCTCTGTTAACAATGCTCAGAGCTGAAAAACGTGGTGAATAGTTTATGCATGATGATTTATTAGCACGTCTTATTTATATAGCAAGTAAATCAGGGATTAAGATTAGAGAAATTGAAGGAAATATTTCAGATCCAGATGTTGCTTTCTGTAAACGTAAAATAATAAATTTGAATGGTAATTTTGATTGTGAAATAAGTGTTGCTTTTAGATTGGCCCATGAAATTAGTCATATTCAATTCTCTCAACCTTCATTTTTATATACTTTCTCCCCCTATATTAAAAATAAGGAAGAAAGAGAAACAAATGAACGAGCAATCCATATAATCTCACGATTAATATATGAAGATACACCTAAAGAACAGAGGAATTGGGCAAACTTTATGGATGAATTTAATTTACCTGTTTGGTTTGAGCCGTTAGTCAAAAATATTATCTACGATTAATGCATCTAGTCCAGACACTGAAGACTTTAAAAGCTGAAATACATATTTGGAAGAAGGATTTTTGTGTATTATATACTTGCAACATTATTTTTTGTAGGATGCTTATTATTAATTGCGGGAATTATCACTTTAATTGTTGCTCTTATAACTAAAAAGAAGAAAAAAACTGGTTTATATCTTATTTTAGCTGGAGCTATCGGATTTTTCGTTGCACCTACAATAGAAAGTTCTATACAAAACACTCGATCGGCTGAACAAAAAACTCATAAGAGTACGAAAAAAATTTATAAGGTAAATATTGATAAAGTTAAGGTAGATGATACTGATTGGGACGTAACAGGAACTACTAACGCCCCTGATGGAGCTAAAGTTATCTGTATAAGTAATGATGAATCTAGTCAAATCATTACAAAAACCGATATATCTGATGCATCACCAGTTGTAAAGGATGGAAAATTCAAAGGCACGATTTCAGGAATATTTGCTACCGATGATAAGGCTAAGGCTGGCGAAAAAGTAAAATTATTTGTGGTCGCAACTAAACAAAAAGTATGGGATGACGATGGCTTTATTAAATCAGAAGCTGCAGGTAAAATATTAAATCCTGACTTCAAAATAAAACTTACCTTTACAAAAAGCCAAAAAGATAGTATAGATGACATCGATAGCGACGATGATAATGAATCTGACGATAGTTCTAATTCAGTTTCTAGCTCATCTGAAAGCTCATCCAGTAAAAATAAAGAATCAATAAATGCTTATAAAGAATCTATGAATAAATACATTGAAAATAAAGGATGGTCTGAAAAGTTAGATTTTTCTTATGATCCGGATGATAATCAAGCTAAATTTGAAATAGGTGATAGCACTATTATGGCCGAGTCAAAAGAAGCTAAACGAAATTTATATGTAGAATTTAAAGAACATTCTGATGAAATCGCAGATATGTGCGACTTAAAAGAACATCCAAAATTACAAATTATAACAACAGATGGACAAGTAGTCGCCGAAACTAAAGTACTTAGTGATGGGGTTACTATCCATTAGTTCCACTCCCCCACTCCGGTGACTTGCAACGGTTCGATTCCGTTGGTGGGAATTAAAAAAGCATTCCGAGCATGGAATGCAGAAAGCAGTGATATATTTATGACCTTAGATACTAATTTGATTATAAATAACATAAAAAATGAATACCTAAATTACATGCAATCTTTAGATATTTCAGAAGAATTTAAAAATAAATTAATATGGAACGAAAATAAACATTTAACTATTTACCTAATATCATTGCCAATAACTTCTATTAATGGTTATAAAAATTATAACTCCTTAGTTTTTGCTGTTAAAAGTAATAAGGATATTTTTAAAATTTTAAGCCTACCAGAAGATACAGAAATACCTTATTTACAAGAAAGAGATCCAGAAAATATTTTTGACTACTTAGTAAAAAATAAATTACTAGATATGAATATCAAAGATAAGGGTGGAATATTCGATATAACAAATGATATTTTTTCCTTTAAAATTGATAATTCTGAAAATGTAATTCTAGCCTTCAAGTCATGGAGTTATCATTTTTTAGACGTACAACTAGCGCTCATTAAGGACAATGACCCTATAGATTTAAATGAAAGTACTGATTTCCAAGACAATCAAGATAATAGTGGAGTAAATATTTTAATAAATAAAGTTAACGATAAAATATTTAGCTATCAATATAAAGAAGCCTCGGAACTTTTTTCAATGGGATACTACCTAGGAGCTGGTTGTGTATTTGGAGTTGCACTAGAAAGAATTTGTGTGTTAATTGCACAAAAGAACAAGTCAAAACTTCCAGATGATAAAACTGAAATAGGATATTTTGCCTATAATTTACATAACGAAAAAATTATCAGTAACTCATACAAAAAAAGACTACTAGGGGCTGCCAAATTTAGAAATATTTCATCTCATACTAATGCTGAGGCAGTTAAGGGCGATGCCTCCGTTCTAGATGCAGTAATTAAAGACATAATACATGAATATTTATGATGCATAAATATCAAAACAACTCCAATCTACTTTAACAGATTTTTTAACATCGTATTTATCTAATTTTTGCAGAATTTTATATATGTTATATGAGTAATCATTATCGATAATACCGCCAGCATTTAACAACTCATAAAGTAGATTTTCTTTAATAATTTTTAAATCATTATTTGTTAGATCAATCATCATTACACCTTACTTTCTTAAATACTTTCTTTTTAAGATATTATACAACCCACTCCGGTGATTTAATACAGTTCGACTCTGTATGTGGGAATTAACTACATAAATTGGAGGTATGTTATGTCTGAAGAGGAACTTAACGCAAAGTTTGATGAATTCATTGATAAAGCTTTGAATTTGTACGAGACAGAAATGAATAAGCCTAATGCCTAACGGCTTATTTTTTTGAAGTCCAAACGAACATACGTTTGTATTTTAGGTAAAAAAATACACAAATTGGAGGAATTAGCAAAATGCCAAAATGGGAGCCCCTTAAAAATAAACCCAATATTTACCGGTATAAAAACAACGGTGACAAAAAATATAAATACGGAGTTAGAAAAACTTATCAGTTAGATGGACAAAAACGTAAAGAGTTCACGAAAAGTGGTTTAAAGTCCGCTTCTGACGCTAAGATAGTATTAGATAAATTCAATGCTGATTTGTATGCCGATAAAATCAAGCCTAAAAATCAAGCTGATATGACCATTGGACAATGTTATGAAGAAATGAAAGAGCTTAAGTTTAAATCTGGGAAATGGCGAAAAACAACAGTTCACGTTTCTAATCTTTATTTTAAAAAATATATTAAAAATGTTTTTTCTGATACCAAGATATCAAAAATGAATCGGGCTGATTATCAAGCGTTCATTAACTCACTTGCTGACCGTGGGCTTTCAAAAGCTTATATTGAAGATATTAACGGATTGTATCAATCTATCATGAATTATGCAGAATATAATGATTACATCGTTAAAAACAAGATTCAGCACATTGATTTGCCAGATGGGAAAGCACCAAAAAGTATGACTCTTGAAAAAGAAGATTATGAAAAGTGGTTCAGAACGGCAAAAAAAGTCTTGAATCCTTATTACTATTCAGTTGTTCGCTTGCTGGCCCTCGGAGAACGCCGTGGTGAGTTGTTAGGATTACGTTATGAATCTTTTGAAAAGCTACCTAATGAAGATACAGTTCGCTATAAAATACTGTTTGACCGTGCTCGTAACCCTATCGCTAAAAATGGATCAGATTTAAAAACAACATCTTCTTATCGCTATATTATTGCTAACCAAGATATGAACGAAGATATTGAAAATGTATTGTTTCTTTCTAAGAAAATACGTTTGAGTCAAAAGCAAACAATAAAACCAGATGACTATGTGGTTGTTTCAATAGGTACTGGTTTACCAATGGCGCCTGTTTACATTAATAAGTTATTTTCCAAAGTATCCGAAGCATGCAATATTAGAATTCATCCTCACATGCTCCGTCATTATTTCGCCACGGTTGCTTTGCAAAACAACATCAACAACATTTCGGTAATGAAATGGCTTGGTCATGCTAAACCAGAAATGACTGATAAATATTTCAGGTCAAACGAAAGCTCCATATTAGCGGTTTCTGATGAGATTCACGGTAAATTTTAATAATCCCACAAATCCCACGCAAAATCCCACACAAATACGTGAGATTACGAGATGATAGCATGACTACATCAAATAAAAAAACGAGTCAAGCCCTATTTTAATAAGGTATTGTCTCGTTTTATTTTGTATGATTATAAATCAAATTAAATGTACGC
>JXWR01001392.1_pt1 | contig 37223 bp, 21 predicted proteins | sample 315541 | NCBI WGS metagenome assembly JXWR01 (sample SAMN03273951, study PRJNA271842) | soil metagenome | isolation source: rice field ambient CO2 | place: India: CRRI Experimental farm Cuttack,Odisha-753006 | collected 2013-12-17
TTTTTTTTTTTCACGGACGCCTGGTTCTATGATTTTCTGCCGTCCAACGAGCCTTGCTTTCTATCGCCTTTTTTTTTTCCTTCTTTGGACAGACAGACAAATCGACAAACAGACTACTGACAATTGTAAGCTTCAAGCAGAACAACATTGTCATTTGCCTTTTCTTTTTGATTTCTATATCGTTAATTCTTTGGAAACAAAACCAAAAGACAAGCTAACTTACAGTCTAATCTATACATCATGGTTTCCGCATCTAAAGCTAAGAGAGAGGCTAAGAGAGCCGCCACTGGCAAGAAGCCAAAGAAGGGAGCCAAGGACGAAGTCGAAGCTGCTACTGAACAAATTGAAAAATTAAAGATGCAAACCGATGAAGAAGGTATCTCTGACCGTGTTGTCACTGGTGTCTTGGATTCTCTTGAAACTTCCAGAGATATCAAGTTGTCTTCTGTTTCCTTGTTGTTTCACGGTAAAGTGTTGATTCAAGATTCTACTTTGGAATTGAATTACGGTAGAAGATACGGTTTGTTGGGTGCTAACGGTTGCGGTAAGTCCACTTTGTTGAGATCACTTGCCGCTAGAGAATTCCCAGTTCCAGCTCATCTTGACGTTTACTTGTTGAATGAACCTGCTGGTCCAACTGAATTTTCCGCTTTGGAGTACGTTGTTAGAGAAGCTGAAGCTGATTTGAAAAGATTGGAAGATATGGTTGAACAAATCATTGTTGATGAAGGTCCAGAAGCTCCACAATTAGATGGTTTGTATGAAAGAATTGATGATTTGGATCCATCCACTTTTGAATCCAGAGCTGCTGTTATTTTGACCGGTTTGGGTTTCAACAAACAAACTATTTTGAAGAAAACCAAGGACATGTCCGGTGGTTGGAGAATGCGTGTTGCTTTGGCTAAAGCTTTGTTTGTTAAGCCAACTTTGCTTTTATTGGATGACCCTACTGCCCATTTGGATTTGGAAGCTTGTGTTTGGTTGGAAGAATACTTAAAGAGATTCGACCGTATCTTGGTGTTAGTTTCTCACTCCCAGGATTTCTTGAATGGTGTCTGTTCTAATATGATTGATATGAGATTGCAAAGAATTCAGCAATATGGTGGTAACTACGATGCTTATGTCAAGACCAGATCCGAATTGGAAGTTAACCAAATGAAACAATACAACAAGCAACAGGAAGAAATTGCTCACATTAAGAAATTCATTGCTTCTGCTGGTACTTATGCTAACTTGGTCAGACAAGCTAAATCTAGACAAAAGATTTTGGATAAGATGGAAGCTGATGGTTTGATTCCAAAAGTTGTTGAAGATAAAGTCTTCTCTTTTAGATTCCCAGATGTTGAAAAATTGCCACCTCCAGTTTTGGCTTTCGATGACATTTCTTTCTCTTATGATGGTACTCCAGAAAACCGTCTTTACGAACATTTGAGTTTTGGTGTGGATATGGATTCTAGAATTGCTTTGGTGGGTCCAAATGGTGTGGGTAAATCTACTTTGTTGAAGCTTATGACTGGTGCATTACAAGCTCAAGGTGGTAGAGTTTCTAAACACACTCACATCAAATTAGGTGTTTACTCTCAACATTCTGCTGATCAATTGGACTTAACCAAGAACCCATTAGAATTTGTTCGTGACAAGTTCTCCAACATCTCTCAAGATTTCCAATACTGGAGACAACAATTGGGTAGATATGGTTTGACTGGTGAACAACAAACCGCACAAATGGCTACTTTGTCTGAGGGTCAAAGATCCAGAGTTGTGTTTGCCTTGTTGGCCTTGGAAGCTCCAAACATTATTTTGTTGGATGAACCTACTAACGGTTTAGATATCCCAACCATTGACTCTTTGGCTGATGCTATCAACGCCTTCAGTGGTGGTGTAGTTGTTGTGTCCCACGATTTCAGATTGTTGGACAAGGTTGCTAAAGACATTTTCGTGGTGGAAAACAAAACTGCTACTAGATGGGATGGTTCTATCTTGCAATATAAGCAGAAATTGGCCAAGAATGTTGTCTTATAAGCTTGTTAAATTGGTTATATTACTAGTACAATTACTACTACTACGGTTTATGTGTTACTTTATTTTTGTTTAATAATCATTTTTGTTTTTGCTCTTTTTTTATTTCAACTCTTTTGCTTTTTTTCTCTTCTTTTTTGCCCTGTTTTAACCTTGCGTTTTCTTTTTTCTTCCATCTCTCCATTAACGTGTATTACTTTTCACTTTTCATTTATAGAGTCGGCCATTTGTTAGTATTGTTTCTCATACGATGAATGGCCTTTTAGAGACGCGTGGTGGCTTATCAGGGAAGAAAAGAATAAGAGAATAACGTATGGAGTGAAAAGAGAGAAGATTACTAAAAAGAAAAAGAGATGACGACAAAAAGGCGAAATGAAGCTAGCAAGTTTATGGTATAGGACAGGTTGTGGTTATTTTCATTGGAGGAATTGTTTCTTGTATTGCTCAAATTAATACATAATAATTTTATTTATCTATAAAAAATTTTTTTGTAGAGTATTGTAAATTAGTTTATATCCCTAACATGACAGTGAACTTTTGATGTATGAGTAGAGAAGAGCAATCATCAAAGGTTAAAGCTTCAAAGGGTACCCGGCCCTTACTACAACACTGTTAACGCTTCCCGTTTTCCTGTTTTATTTTGGTGTTTTTTCCTCCAGCGAAATTGAAAAAAATAAAACAAAAGAACCCAAACACCAGAAACGCAACGGCAATCCCAAAACACCACCACGATTGACTGACTGGGGGCTAGCGTTATTCCAATCTAACAATCATTAACGCCACTTCAATACACATCCAGATTGATTGACTGAGAAAGCCATAGCAAAACAAAAACGTATTGAGCACTAGCACTTTGTTGGATTTACAGAAATTATATACATCATTCTGTATATAGTTTTGTCTTTCTTTCACAATTTACCTTTTTGACAACTATCCCATCCATTCAGCATCAAACAAACCACAATACAAACCCAACTTCAATTTACTGGCATAAAATAACATATCAAATAATAAATAATGTCCGACTATGGCAGTGAAGATGAAGGGCAAAAGCCAGGGACCAAGTACATTGACAGAAATGCTGAAGAGTCCGATGATAACAATGACATAGTGGATTCATCCGAGGAAGATGAAGAAGACGATGACGAAGAGATGCAAAAAATTCGTGAAGGGTTCATTGTGGATGATGAAGAAGGCGATGAAGATGAAGAAGAGAGCGGCATGGAAGGCGGAAGACGTAGCAAAAAGCATCGTCGTCACCATCGCAAGCGGAAGAGACATCATAAAGAAATATCCGAAGATAATGATGATGATACAAAGGGTGGCAAGAATAATGGCCGTGAAGATGACGATTTGTTAGACGAAGATGATTTGGACCTTTTAAGAGAAAATACGGGTGCTGCACCAAGATCACCTGAATCTAAAAAACTTAAAAGATTAAAGAAAAGAGGCTCCGGCGATGCAGATGAAGGCGATGCTGGGTCAGCTCGTTACGGTAACGCATTGGATGATATTTTTAGTGATGACGAACAACCACAGGAAGACTACGACGAAGATGATGTCGTCGAAGAAAGAACTTCGTCTAATAGAGCCAGAGGTGGTCATATGGATGAGATGGATGATTTCATTGAAGAAGACTCTGATGAAGAAGGAGAGCCGCGTGACCGTGAGCCAATCAAAAAATATAGACCGCAAGTCAGTAGTGCTGCCATTGCTCATTATAGTGACATTGACCAAGAAAAATTGGATCAGTTGTTTGAAATCTTTGGTGATGGTACTGATTACGAATGGGCTTTAGAGTTGGAGGAACAAGGTGATTTGGATAATGAAGAATTAGATGAAGATGAACAAGGTGATGGCGCACCAAAACTTACTGATATTTTCGAACAAACAGAATTGAAAGAAAAAATGTTAACAGAAGAAGACAATCAAGTTCGTATCACTGACATACCTGAAAGATTCCAAGAATTACGTGGTCCGGTGAAACATTATAAATTAACAGCAGAAGATTTTGAACAAGAAAAAACTTGGGTAAGTGAAGTCTTGGGTACTGAAAAAATTGACTTTTTGGCCAAAAACCCAAATGTTACGGAAGCTTTTAAAGACGCAGTTTCTGACGTTTTAACTTTTGTTTGCGAAGATGCATTGGAGGTGCCATTCATCTGGGCCCATAGAAAAGATTTCATTACGTTCACAGATAAAGATCCAATCAGCGGTAAGCTTAGTCTAATTGACTTGTTGAATGAAAACGATTTATGGAGAATTGTCCAGCTAGATATCGAGTTCCATAGTTTTTTGCAAAAGAAGAAAACTGTTGAAAGATTTTTGTCTAAGCTTGACTTGGTTGACGAATACGGTGATGCGGTTCAATCATTAACCAAATTACAAGAATTTCAAGATTTTTACGAATTTTTGCTTTTTAATTATTCTGCTAAACTCAAAGAACTTGCGGATAAAGGCGAGGATGACCTTGACGAAATTGATGAAGATGATTATGATCCAGGTGATGTGGAAGGGGTTACTAAGAAGAGAACTGGTCAAAACAAAGCGAAATCAATCAAGAGGCATTCCAAATATTCTGCTTGGAACAGAATTAGAAACTCTGGTGTTTATGAATTAGTAAAAGCTCTTGGTATCACTGCCGCAGAAGTTGGCGCCAATATTTCCACCTCTACCAGAGAACATTTTACTAGAGATACTGAAGAAGATCCAGACGATTTGATTAACGAAGTTGCAACTAGACCTGATAGCGCTTACGCAACTCCTCATGTGGTAAGCAATATGGTGGAGAAGATGTTTGCTGAAGAGTTATTTCATGAGCCAAGAATAAGATCTGTGGTAAGAACCGCATTCACGCAGTATGCTCGTATTAATGTCAAATTGACAGAAAAGGGTAAAGTGAAAATTACCAAGGGTTCACCAAATTATGAATTCAAGTATTTGATAAATAGAGCAATTAATTCATTTGAAGACGATCCAAGTTTGTTTATAAGAATGTTAACTGCTGAACAAGAAAACTTGATCCAAATTAACATTGTGTTACCATCATTGGATGGGTTTTTGGAACATATTTTCAGATCGGCATTGGCCTCTGATAGCGAATCTGAGATCAGTACTAAATGGAACAATATCAGAAAGAATTCTTTGCATTTAATGATGAAAAAGTTGATTCCTCTTGTGTGCTTAAACATCAAGGAAGAGTTGAGAAAAGAATGTGAGAGAGTATTATTTTTCAAAGTGAGAAACGCGGTGGTCAAAAAGCTAGATCAAGCACCATACAAACCAGCAGGTTTCTTGCACGGTACTGTTCCGGAAACTTTAACTTTATCATGTGGTGAAGGTAACTTTCACACAGATGCAGTGGTAGGAGTTCATACTAATGCATATGGTGAAGTGAAAGAATTTATCAAATTTGAACAAAACCCAATCCGTGATCCAGAATTTGCGGATGTCTTCATACAAAAAATTGAAGAAATGAGACCAGATGTCATTGGTATCAATGGTTATAATGTGAATACGAAGAAATTGTACGATGTGATAAAGCAAATCATTGAAAAAGAACAACTAAGGCCAGAAACTCATCCTGAAGGTGATTATAGCGAATTTGAAAACAATGAGCCACCATTATTGGATGTCATTTTTGTCCCTGATGAAGTTGCCAGGTTATACCAAAACTCTCAAAGAGCTAAAGATGAATTTCCAGATAAGTCAAGTCTTGCTAAATATTGCGTTGCTTTGGCACGTTATTTGCAAAGTCCATTGCTTGAATACATTAACTTGGGAAGTGATTGTAAAGCGATTTTCTTCCATAAGCAGCAATATTTGTTGTCTGATGAAAGATTATGGGAAGCAATTACTACCGCGTACGTTGATATTGTTAATATGGTTGGCGTTGACATTAATCAAGCTATTCGTGAACCATACTATGCTGCATGTTTGCAATATGTTGCTGGTTTAGGCCCAAGAAAAGCATCTGGCATTTTGCAAGGAATTCAAACTAAGAGCTCCTCCGGGCTTGTGAATAGATCACAGCTTGTCACATTGCAAATTACCGCTAAGAATGTGTTTATGAATTGTTCCAGTTTCTTGAGATTCTATGAAAGTTCCAACAGTAGATATGCGGAAGAAGCTGATTTGTTGGATGAAACAAGAATTCACCCAGAAGATTATGTGTTGGCTACTAAGATGGCTGCTGATGCGTTAGAATTGGATGAAGAAGATATTGAAGATTTAGAAAATAGGCAAGGTGAAGGAGTTATTAGAAAATTGGAAGAAGGCAATAATTTGATGAAGTTGAATGAATTAATTCTTGAGGATTATGCTATTGAATTAGAGACCAAGCATGGTAAAAAGAAAAGAGCTACATTGTACATGATTAAGGACGAATTACAGAATCATTTCGAAGAAATTAGACACAGGTTCCATATCATGAATGATCAGGAAATTTTTACCTCATTGACTGGTGAGAGTTCTGATTCTTTTTATCCTGGCGTGGTTTGCACTATTGTGTTGAAGAAAGTCAGTAATAGATTTTTATCGGGTGTCACTCAATTTTTGGTTAATTGTAATGTTAGAAGCGAACATATGCTTGAATACAATGACCGCAGAAACATTGATACTGTTTTCCATACTCAACAAGCAGTGAAAGCCAAGATATTGGAAATTGATTACGCTAGCTTTAGATGTGAAGCGTCAGTGTTGAAGAAAGATGTTGATGCTCCAGAAGATAATCGTAATCAAGAAAAGAGAATCGACGAATGGGATGAAATCGCCGAAGCTAACGATATTAAATTGGAAAAATTGAAACTTGAACAGGAAAACAAACCAAAGAAATTTGTCAAGCATCCGTTTTTCCATAATTTCAATTCTCGCCAAGCAGAAGAATATCTTGCATCTATGAATAGAGGTGATTTGGTTATTAGGCCATCTTCAATTGGGGCTGATCATTTGGCCATTACTTGGAAAGTTGACAATAATTTGTATCAGCATTTGGATGTTATTGAAAGAACCGTTGTCGGTCGTGATCAAGAAGAGAAAAAATCATACTATATCAAGAAATTTAAATATTCTGATTTGGACGAATTGATCACTTTCCATATTTACAAACTCGCTAAAAACGTTGAACTGATGGTGAACCATGATAAATTCTACAAGAAGTCACGTTCTGAAGCAGAAAATTATTTGGATTCGTACATAAAGGCCAACTCTGGCCGTGGATATTATATTTTCTGTTTTGACCACAAGCACCCAGGCTGGTTCACTTTGTTGTTCAAAGGTAGTGAAAAATCAAGAATTTTTTCTCTACCGGTTGAAGTTACCCCAAATGGTTATAGGCTCGAGGGTTACGATTATAGTTCTGTGGCATTGCTTACTAATGGGTTTAAACAAATTATGAAGAACAAGTACCAGGAAAGACAAAGAAGATACAATGGTTCAGGCGCTAGTGGTGCTGGTGGTGGAAGATATGGCGATTCCAGAGGTTCTGGATACAATAGTGCGCCAATGTACAATAATTATGCTCATGGGTATTAAAGTGAGACAATATGAGTAGTGGTGGGGCTCGTTAATAGTTGATGAGAAACAAATTAAAAGATAAACCTGCTATAATTTCACTCACTTTAGTTTATTTTCACCCTAAAAAAAATTTTTTAAAAAAAAACAAAAACAAAAACAAAGCATACATATTTACCTTTTTTTCTATTGTCTTTTTTTTCTGTGTTTTTATATTATGTATCTACTACTTTAATTAAAATGTTTGTTCATTGACTTCATTTTCTAAGGACTGCAAAATTAACAAGTTTTTCTAGTAATTGTTTAAAACCAAAAATTAAAAATAGACAAACTGGTTTCAATTGAATGGAAAAGCAACTTGCGTAGAGATGCATACATCTGTTTCATTGTATCACTTGGATAAATACACAACTAACTACAATGTAAATTATTAGTGTGTGAATCAGCGTAATTCGGTCCACACTTATACACTACAAATACGCCTTTCTAACACGGCAATTTGATATACTATGTAGGTAGGAAGATAAATAAGAAAACGAACGAAATGTACTACAACTTCCAAGTACTATAACAACAAAAAAAGTATAGATTTTTCCTCATATCAATGTCGATGAATAATTTTGATGTTTTAGTGTATGCAGCACAGCGATGGGTGTATTGAATGAATGACTGGCGACTGGAGGCATAAAATTAGTATTTTGGAGTTACGTTAGCTGCAAACTAAGTGAAGAATTGCGGAGTTTGATTAACGATTTGGATAACTTCCATTGAGATGGCTTTTGCCATTAGATACATAATAGAGGATACTAGTTCTATAGAGAATCTGTAGGTGCATCATACCATACCATGGGCCACACTGTGTATAAATCGCATCCTAATCCTCGGGAACTCATAATTTACATCTTTGATTTATGAGCGTCTTCCCAAAGGAGCATTTGAATTTGTTTTTTTTAGTGAAGCTTCGCCAGCGTTGCTGCCTTCAAATCTGCAGTTGTTTCAGCAATGCGTTTGGCGGTGTTTCGAATCCAAAGTGAAAATCAACGGATAGAAGACGATCAAGCATCACTCCTTGATTCACTACAGAAATACTGTACTGCATGGAAGAGCGGCAGGCGTCGATCTTTCTTTTAAAGGCTGTAATCTGTATACAGACTAAACCTTTTTGGCCACAGACTGCTCTTAGAGGATCTAGGGTCCATTATTTAACTGTCAATGGATCCTGCGTTTCTTAGTTTATCGAGATGTTTTCCATAAAAGTAATACGCTGCAGTGGCTCCGGATCCATAAAAAAATACAGATTGTACTGGTCAATTGTTAGCTGTCCAATCTTGGATGAGCCCCAGATAAGACACTCACTAGCACCCCAGAGGCACTCAAAGACTATATATAGCCCCGGTCAACTTGCCAATTGTTTTTTCTTAGAGGAATTATTTCAGAGGAAAAACCTAACATTATCGAGTTCTCTCAGATCTTTCAAATAGGAGAAGTTTACCGCACGGATATAATAAAACAGACCACTCATACCAAAACTTTGAATTACCAAACCATCAAACGTATTAGACCACCCACTTCACAATGTCCAGACCATTGCAAAAAAAACTTGTTATTGTCGGCGATGGTTACTGTGGCAAAACTAGTTTGCTCATGTCTTTCAAAGATGGTCAGTTCCCCGAAGTTTACGTACCAACCGTTTTTGATGATTATTCTGCAAACTTAGTAGTGGACGGTCACTCATTACAACTCCATTTATGGGATACTGCAGGTCAAGAAGATTACGAAAGATTAAGACCATTAGCATACCCTGATTCCAATGTTATTCTTATTTGTTTCACCGTTGATAGTCATAGCTCGTTAGATAATGTTAGAGATGTTTGGCTTCCCGAAGTGTTGCATTATTGCCATAATGTGCCAATTTTTTTAGTATGTTGCAAAAAAGATTTAAGAAACGATTTGACTACGAGAAAGAAGCTTGCTAGAAATAAACAGGAACCATTGACTCCAGAACAAGGTATGCTGGTAGCTGAGTCTATTGGGGCATTTCGCTATGTGGAGTGCTCAGCAAAGACGGGGGAGAATGTGGTGGAGTTGTTTGAAGCAGCTGCAAGATCAACAATATCAAAAAGTGATACCTCAGCAGGGTCCGGTGGTGGCTGTTGTGTGATTTTATAGATTGGTATCATATTTTTAGAGTTTTGGTCTGCTAGTTCTCGTTGTATGCTGTTGTTCCATTTTGTTTCTGTTGTGTTTTTGCCGCTGTTGATCTCCTGTTATTTTCAAGTTTCTACGTACATCTAGATATATTATACATTTGCTTATTGTTCTACCCAATTTTTTTGCTTTTTTTTTTGTTTTTACTTTCGACGCTCCAATTTTTAATTGCAGATAGTACTTCTTTTATCCCCTAAGTATCCTGCTTCATATTCTCCCTTTGATACCCCAGTATCTATATAAAGTTGTATTACATGATAATTACTTTATTCTATAACATGAGTAGAATCTATATAAACTCTGTCTAAATGTTACTGTCTTTACAACATGATTATCTTGAAAGATCAACAAGTTGGCTTCCACCATCTTCTTCCTCAAAGCCAAATGGCTCTAATACAAAAATAAAAACAAAACAAAAACACTGGCGCTGTCCAGACAACGCTTACTCCTTACGAACCGCTCATGATCTGCTATACGCACACCCTTTTTTCCAGCTATAAAAAGAGGCACGATCGTGAAAATTTTTTTTTTTTTCACTTCTATGTTTTCTTTTGAAGATCATTAACTGCTTTACAATTCAAATACTGTTGTATATAGATCAAAATATATACTCATTAAAAAATTATTTTGTTTTTCTTTAGCTTCATTTTGCTTTTTTTTTTATTTCATTTCATTTCATTTTTTATTTTTTCTGTTCTTGCTCGTTCGAGAACACTCCTGTTTCTGCCTCATCTTCTTTTCGCTCCATAGAATGATGGGTTCTGGTGATGGAGAAGAATAAGCTGACTTTGCGCTTTAAAGGACTTTGATACTTTCCTTAAAAGTTCGGGTTGGATACGTGTTTAGGGTCAAGCACTTTTGCATTTTGAGCGTTAGCTATGGAAGTGCAAGCTGTTTGGTTCTTAACTACATCTTAGTAAAAAAAAAGAAAAGAAAAGTAACAGTCTTTATTTTTAAAAACTGTTATTAATGTATTTACGTAAGATTTGTAGTGGGAAATTCTATTACCATTTCTTATCGAACAATGGTCAACAGTAAACTAGAGTTATCAGCATTGCTTTCTTTCAGCAGAATTGCTAACTGAGATTGTATAAAAAAAGTACAATTGAAAAATTTCTCTGAAAATGAGACGACACAAACCTGGAGAGCAAGAAATCAATAAATAAATAGTTACCCCAGATCTTATAAAATCACACATTTGCTATTCCTGCTTGCCTTCTTGAAGCTCGGTTTCTTGTCACCACCAGGCTCATTTTTAAGCACCAACCTTGCAGCCGTTTCAAATACCTCATCCACCCCAATCCTCTGTCTTGCAGAGCACTCCACCACCGCTGCTGCCATGATTTGCTTTCCGACTCTCTCACACTGATCTTTCTGTAGTGGGATCTCATCAGTTATATCCAAATTTGCCAAAGTATTCTCGTCATACCTCAAATCAATTTTATTCACCACTAGCATCACTTGTACTGTTCTGGGGCAATGTTGAAGAATCTCAGGAAGCCATACATTCTGAGCATTTTCTAAACTTTGCGGCAAATCCACCGAACAACAAAGCAATATGATATCTGCGTTAGGGTACGATAGTGGTCGAAGACGACTATACTCTTCTTGTCCAGCAGTATCCCATAGCTCTAAAGTTACTCGCTTACTGTCGATTATTATGTCTGTGAGATGATGCTCGAACACAGTGGGGAGATAGTATTGTGGGAATTCTCCTTGAGCAAACACTAAAAGGAGACATGTTTTGCCTACTGCGCCATCACCAACAACCACGAGTTTCTTTTGGATTGATACCTTATTGTTGGGCATGTTGTGTAGTAAGCTGCAAGTTATGGCCGGGGGAAATTGCAAGCTTTTTTAAAATGTGACTGAAAGCTTTTGGTTTGCGAAATTGGGCCGTTTTGCTTCTTTCTGAGCTAAAGGTATCAGGTAAAAGAAACAAAGTAAGTATTAATATTTTGTTGATTAATCTGTATAAAGGTAGTTGCCTGAAAAGTAACGTAAAGCTTTAACTGCAGTTTCTCCTATACTGCTATGATTTTATAATGAGCTATACTGTATTATGCAAAGATGACCGCGGGAATCTAACAAAAAATGAGAAACCGAGCAAGAAAACTTGCCAGAAAGGAAAAGATATAAAAAATAATAAGATCAAAACAGAAGCAACTAAATCTATTAAAAAAGTTGAGAAGAAGGCAAAGCATACGAGACGTTTCCTCGAGGATAAAACCATCTTTGTCTTACCTATCATCAGATTAAATTGGATTCATTCAAATGCAAAAATAAATACGCAATGCAAGCTACCTTGATATGTCCTGTAGTCATATCCACCCCGTATGCGCTGCGCATTTAGACTGCCTATCCAAACTATTGTCTACCTATCTAGTGCCGCCTATAAAAAGTTTTGAATCTTATGCTAAAAATGACAACACAATGTATCAACCAGCGTGGAGATTGACACTGTTTTAGATGTCAGTTTCGGGGAAAATTGTGATACTTGTGATGCATGAATATGCGTCATGATGCATCGAAATTTCAAGAATACATCTTTTGGATCCCGAAAAATTATACTTCTGAAAATAGAAAAAGAAAAGCTCGAGTAAAATTCTTGGTATTGTGCTTGTAGTATCATGCTTATGTATATGATAAGTTCAACGAAACTAAATTTGAGCCAGAAGATAAAAGATACGGTATATATTATGAGTTTGATCAAAGAATCATCTTTGTGATGTGGATGACATACATACAGCGATGAACTTTACAATAATAACTGCGTATTTAATAATAGGTCCACATTCATAAAACGAGTCCTTTCACTCAAACTCTATATATATGCACAAAAGCAAGGTATTGGTTCTACAATTTTTTGTATTTAGGTTGGGCTGTTGAAGTCAAAGATGAAGACAAACATTATAGATGCTACATGCTGCATGCCGCCATCTTTGTGAATTCAAAACAAACTATACTTTACAAAATTTTACAAAATTATTCTCAAAGTCTAGAGAGAGGGGGGAAAAAAAAAGAGAAAGAAAAATTGTTCCAGAAGATCAGCCAAATTGGTACATTATAAAAAGTTCAATTATAAAATTATTTTATTATTGCGAAAGATTGTATAACTTTTACGTAATGCAGAAAAAAGTACATATATAAGTATATCGCATACGCCATATATAACTCTATGAATTGTTGTACTTTTGAGAAAGAAACAATTTATGCTAAATAAATAAAAAGCGTCAAAACAAAAGCATATAAAAAACAGAACAAACAGTGGAAAAGCGGAAAAAAGAAAAACAGAAACAAACGGAATCGTAGCAAAGATGAGCATGAATAAGAAAAGACAATAGAATATAATATGCAAGTGAAGTATCAACATTATCACTCAATGATAACGGAGGAAGAGAACTGAATAAGGTAAAAGCAAGAAAAGCAAAATATTGGAGTAACAAGCACATTGATACAGCACCAAAGATAAATAAGGTCTAACAAACAATCAGTTATCTCTAAAGACTGAAATCTTCTTTCTTTGAGCAACGCCTAAAAAACTAGATCCAAAAGGATTACTTCTTCTGACTCTGCTTGGTCTTGACATAAATGGATTTCTAAACTCCTCATCAGAGCTTTCGCCCTGGTCTCTGAGAAGCTGCTTGACAAACTCATCATCTCTCTTCATACGTTGAAGTTTGGCAGATTCATTAAACTCTTCTGGCTCATGTTCTTTTTGAGCCTTTAGCAAGTCATTGATCAATAACCTTGGCTTAAATTCTCTATCAAACTTATCGGACATGTCAAACTTTTTAATCATTTTTTCACCTTCTCTATTAGAAAGAAGAATTTCGGTATGTGGATTAAACTCCACAATCTCTTCATCGTGACCGAGGTCATCGGAATCGGCTTCATAATCTGTATCAGCATTTTCTTTGTCACTCTCTTGCGGACTCAAAAACATTTTTTTAGTTTTGAATATTTGCATGTGCTTTTTATTTTCTTTTTTAGATTTGAAAATAGACGGGCTACTCAAAGTGTAGTGCGGTTCATATTCATCATTAATATCCTTTTTAGTATGCAATAATTTCGAAGGAGGTGTCACAACATTGACACGAGTAGATTTGGAAGTTGGTGTAGTTGGAGGCTGAATTGCTTTCTCAACGCTCACAGGCTTCAATTCAGGTGTCTTGAGGAAGTTGGATTTTGTTGGAGATTCAGAATTGCTAAATTCTGAATCACTACCGCTGTTTATAGGTGTAGTTGTTGATGGTTGCTTTGTGGATGTTATTTCTAATTTTGGTACTCCTCTTTTTCTTGGTGATACTTCAGGAGCTTTCATTAAACGTGGATTTCTTCCAGAACCCACAGTAGAAGGCTGAGGATGCAAAGCAGTTTTCTCAGTAGAAATAGTTTCAACTTTTGCACCGACAATGCCATGACGTGAACCTGTTTTGCAAGTAACGGTGGAAGGGTTGGTAGTGGTTGAAACAGCCTCCTCTGTCACAGCAAGTGAATCAAAAATATCTTTTCTCTTTCTAATCTTTGGTGTGAAATCTGGAGTAATAAGACTGTTTGCACCAGTGTACACCGCACCTTTTCTAGGAGTCTTTGCGGTGGACTGGGTTGCAGAAACAGGAGCAGCCAAGTTTTGCTTTGGCTTGAAGATCATTGCACCGTGATCATTGTCATTTGGAGTTGTTGGAGTGTACGGGAATTTATCCGCTTGACTTCTTTCTGGAGTAGCAGGTAATTGGCTGGACATCTTATAATATTGTGTTTTGTTTTGCTTTGTTGTTTTTTGATTTGTTTGCGTTATTGCTGTGAGTTTGTACTTATGAATTTAATGAATAATGTTATATTAGAATAGCAAAAAATGGAATAATTTTTGCGATAGTATGGTTATTTTATGAGAGAGCGTTGTTTTGTAAGAGAAATAGTGATTGTGAGAAGTGCTATAGTCTTGAATTATGGAATATATAAAGTAAAGTGGTAAATTTTTGTGTATTTGAGTGGTGCTTTAGTTTTGTGGTCGCAACTGTTTGAGTGAAGATGGAGTTGCAAATGATGGACCAACAGTTAGGTGTATTGTTAAAATAAAATAGAAAATATTAATGAAACACAAGATAACACAATACAAGCACAGGGTAGGCAAAAAAATAAAATATGACAACAGGAGAACACGAAAGCAAAAAAGAAGAGAAAGACAGAAGAAGAGGGAAAAAAAATTGAGGGACAGCAAAGTTTGACACACCAGGCGCGTGCGCGTGTATTTATTCGATTATTTTCGTGTCTTTTTTCACTAACAAAAATAATAAAAAATAAACAAGAAGGAAGAAAAACGAACGCGTCTAACCAATGCGGAAAAACATAAACACGATTTTCGCATACAGATGCAGAAACACGCCTGTGAGCGCATGATCAGCGACAACCAGCCTTCTTTTATTCAGCAAATCACTTGGGTGGTCGTTGCTCCTGTAGACAGCACCAAACTAACATGTGTGAGCAGTACATATAAGCTGCTGCTTACATCATGAATATTGGTTGCAGCTCAACTGAAGAGATCATAATGGTTTAGTAATTGAGAGACTGGATCTGTGGTCCTTGGTGGTCTTTTGTATAGCACAGACCAGTAAGCTTGAGATTTCAGGGGTTTCAAAATAAATTAAAAGAAGGAATAATAAAGCGTATATTAGCATGAGTAGCAAATTCAATAACAATATAAACAATAAGCTACAATTATGAAAACAATTTGTTAAATAATTTTTTCGACTTGCTCTTTGGGCTCTGAGTAGGTGTCTCAGCATTGACTTTCTGGTTACCGACAATATGGCAGTCATTGCCACTTAAACCACTCTCATCAGCCACTGAGCTCTTTTGCAGGCGGTTGGAACTTGTCAAGGCCCTAGATAATCTTCTAGAAATTGGCTGCCTGCTGACACTGTTACTATTGCTGCTGCTGCCACTGCCACTGCCACTTTTGCAACCAGTGCTGTTGTTAACTATGCTATTTAGCTCATTACTGTTATTGGCCAAGTACCTCACTTCATGATCCTCAATATTCCTATTGCTGTCAATATCGTTGTTAATGTCACTGTCGCGAGTTTTCACTCGGCACAAACTCGGGGCAGATTCTATTTCAAAGCTCGTTTTACTGATTATTCTATGATTACTGCTTTCAAGTGATGGGGATTCGGTGCGGGAAATGACACTGTCGAGGTCTGCCATGTTGTCGTACTCTTTTTGTGGGATGGGGTTGATTTCTTTCAGAAGTATCATCTTTGAATTGTTGTATGTGATCTGAATATAAGAAATGGCTGTTTATAATAAATAAGGTGTTGTTGTTGATGTAAATGTTTGTGTTGTTTGATAGAAACAGAAGACCTTTAAACAGTATCATTTGCGATGAGATGGCGATGAGGATGTGTGTGTTTATATAAGACACACAAAAGCCCGCACGCAGACCCTGATCCGCCCCGTCCCGCTGGTTCCTTCACTGAATATTCGCTTAAACAGCCTAAAGACACATTGTGATTAAACAACATCAACAACAGCAATGACCCCTCAAAAGCCACAATAATGACAGTCTAATCTGATAGACTGTTGCTATCATTCTGTCCCATAGCAATATTCTTATAGGATCTTCCAAAATACCTGTATTCTCATCTCGACGCATACACATATGCTGTCTCCTTCCAGTGTCAACGGTGCCGCAACGGTGTTTCTCCGGTGTTTCAGCCCAAAGGATCCACTTCCCAATTAGGCAACCAGAAATTACCCATCATCAGCCCTCTCCAACGTCGTCAATCATTTCACTCTTTTGACCCTCCACACATCATATTGACAGGTAATACCTGCTACATATATATTTAAATATACCATTGTTCTGAATAACATTATTACAATTTAAGCAATGCCATTTCCAATTTCCACAGTTCTGTCAACTTTTGTGGCAGACCATTTAGCTGCATTTTGCAAGTTAAACCCTATTTTGGCCAATATTCCGTTACGCTTTCACCGACAATGACCAATGCAGTCTCATTCAGACAAGCATCACACAGTCGTCAATTCCTTCACCTACGAGATTGCCTAGTCGCAATTGTCACTTCGTGGTTTATCTTCACCGTTATTGCCACAACAATTACATCTGGAATTCAAGTGGTTGGGTTTGCCATTGGAATAAAAGGCACCAGCGGCGGATTATTTATTGGTGGTGGAGACGGCACTACTGTCGATAGCATGGTTGATGCTCAGGTACAACAAAATGAAGAAATGGCTATACCGACTACCGAGAGCATGTCTCTGGGGGTTGTCATTTCATATTTGTTGGATCCACAAACCAGTTCCTCCACTATACTTTCAACTTCCTCTTCATTATCATCCTCCGCATTATCAACAGCAACTTTAAGCAAAGAGGAATCTACAGGTAGTACCTCAATAAGCACAATATATCGCATTTACGCAAAAAATTTAACATCAAATTTATTATCTTCAGATCACACATTGAACGCTTTCAGTCAAACGCCAAACATCCCAGAGTCTAGCTCGCTGGCGAGCTGGGTTTCTGTTCTGTCAAGTTCAATTTCCCTTGTTTCCTTAATACAAAAGACATCCACCATGAGTCCTTTCAGTAGCTTCTCTTTATCCGAGAACGCAAGCTCTGCTTTTTCAGCAATGCCTAATATTTTGTCCACGAGGTCCTTTTCATTAGTTAGTACCGCACAATTGGTCAACTCAACGGTGAACTCCACAACCATAAAGCCTGATAACTCTACCCTATTGGCGCCAGTTTCAACCACTGACACTGCTAGCTCTGATTTTCTGTCCACAATTATTATCAGTCCCTCATCAATAATAGCCACAGCTACCGAATTAGAACTTTTAGCTTTTGTTAACCATTCAAACCCAGTGTTTACAAAGACGGGCTTACTGCTGAGCAAAACTACTAATCCTAAATTTATCCCATCAGATGCATCAGGTAAAACTTTCACCACCTCAAACTTCACATCCAATTGCTTTTCTGCCATATCTCAAACATTGGCAAGTGCAAGTTTCTTTGAAACGGCATATAAAAGTGCCTCTTCTAATACTTTTAGTCAATCAACGTCAAATTCTCTATCCTTCACGAGTGCCTCCTCTTCTTCCCTGGCCGAACAGGCGCAAGAACAGCAGATCAACACTCAATATACATCGCTATTTTCAACTATATCACCAATTTCCTACACAGGTTCCGCATATTATACTACTTCTCTAATAGCTTCTCCTGCTCCATTGATAACTTCATCTTTGATAACCTCACAATTTTCAATATTTGCAACAGATTTAGAAACCACCACTTTGTCACCTTCATCCACCTTCCAAGCAAGCGCCCAAGCGAGCACCCAAGAAACAGACTACGACTCCAGGCCAATAAAACAAGATTCACCAAGCTCTTATTCTGGAAACCTATTTGATCCAATTTCCCAATCAGAACCACCATCCATCTTTGCCAAAAATGCCATTAATTTGCAATTTCCTGACACTGTTAACTCCAAAACCAAGCATTTCCAAACCAACAAATTTTACACCAATATTTTACTAGATGGCCAAAACAATACCATCTGGTCATACCCTTACAATTTCTTCTTGTCTAATACTCACAATAACGACAACGGTAATAACAGTATAGGTTGGGGTGTTTCTACAGTAAACATCACGGATCGCGTTTACAGCTACGATGATGATGCTCTGATCCCTACTACTTTCAGTAATCCCGTCATGGTAGCTGCATTAATCTTCTCTGCTTCTGAAATAACTAATTGCAATTCTCAGCAGATGGCAAAGCTACTTGTTAATGATACTAAGGCGATGTCAGTTAATGCTAAGTTAGCTTTGGACAGCTCAAGATATATCGAAATGCCTATAGTTCAAGGCATGGGAATGTTCAGCGCTATTTATCACGGCCAATTGAACCCAGAAATACGTGCCGGCAGTGGTGGATGCTTCCAGAGTTTCGACAAGTATAATGACGATGATGATAATGGTGGTGGTGGTGCGTACATTATTACGTTAGTTAGTGGTGTGCAATGGGCATTATTTGTCGATGGAACTGCCTCGCTTTCCGATGACAAAACCACAATTAAAATTTCAGGTAATCATGATGGCGATTTAGTTGTTCAAGTGGCTATTTTAACCACATATTCATCTTCTCAAGTATCCAGTAGTGAAATAATGGAAACTTACCAAAAATCTGCTGGAGTATACCCTACTGAAGTTGTAATTTCTGGTCAAGTTACCGATGGGGTTCAATTCGACTATGAGTTCAAATATGAAAGCATGGGAAAAGTCAATACAAAAACGCCATTGATTTTTTTGCTTCCTCATCATTTGCAATCTCTTAGCTCTGAAACCAGTAATACGAATACCAACATCAAACTTTACTCAGCAACAAAGGGCACAATGACAGCTTTCCAAGCCAGTACGATAAAATTTCATGAGACTATGAAGCACAATGTGCAATTTCTTCCATTTGGTTTAGACTCAAACAACATTAATAATGATGCTGCTGCAACTACTCTTCAATTCACTAAAGAACAAATAACTTTACTTAGCAACACCATTACTGAGGAAATGCAACTAATCAACAATGATATCAAATCCCAAGTACAAAATCAAGCCACTTATACTTCGGGTAAAATTTTAGACAAGTACGCTTACATTCTTCTAGTATCGCATACAATAGTTCAAAACCAAACTCAAACTTTAGAGATTCTTGATGCTTTGAAATCAGCATTTGGGGTATTCACTAGAGGAGAGCAACTCTACCCATTAAGTTATATTGATGATATTGGTGGGATTGCAATCACTGCTGATAAAAGCGAAGATTACGGGAATTCTTATTTTAATGATCATCATTTCCATTATGGGTATTTTGTCCACGCTGCAGCAGTAATTGGGAAAGTTGATAAGGAATCACTGCTGCTGCTGCTGCTGCTGCTGCTGACAAGTTCTAGCACTAATGGCAATAGTGGCACCTGGATCGAAGAAAACAAAGATTGGGTCAATTGCCTAATTAGGGACGTTGCCAATCCTAGTACGCAAGATCCATATTTCCCTCAATTTCGCATGTTTGATTGGTTTCATGGCCATTCATATGCTTCTGGGTTGATCAGCAGTGGTGATGGTCGTAATCAGGAAAGTTCTTCAGAAGATTATAATTTTGCTTATGGAATGAAACTCTGGGGTAAAGTGCTGAATGATGAAGCAATGGAATCCAGAGGAGACTTGATGCTTTTAGTGACACAAAAAGCAATGAACTGCTATTATTATTACAACAATAGTACTGCTGGCAGTACTATCACTAGTGATGACAGTTTAGAAGTGATTCCTGAGAAGTACGTTCCTCATAGAGTGCCAGGAATAATGTACGAGAATAAGTTAACTTACGTGACATTCTTTGGTACAAACGTTGAGTATATACACGGAATTCATATGTTGCCCATGACCCCAGCCCTGATCCTCATCAAAAGTCGCAGTTTTGCCTTACAAGAATGGGAAGAATTCAATATGGGAACTTTAAGTGATAGTCTTAATGATACTTGGGCCAATGTGTTAAAATTGAATTCAGCATTATTCAGCGCCCTGCTGGCATTGCTGCATTTTTCCCAAGGTGGATTTGATTTGACTAAATTGGATAATGGGCAAAGTAGGACCTGGAGCCTTGCTTTTGCCTTGGGCATGAGTTTATCTTGTGGTAGTTGATCTGGGAATCTTGAATGCTATAGCAGAGCAGAGCAGAGCAGAGCAAATCTCCAGAAGCATTCAGATATACGGTCTCATCGATAATTTGATATGGATTGCGGTGCTTTGCAGTCTTTGCAGTCTTTGCAAATAGTATTATATAGATTGTAATTTATTACATTTCATTTCACTTTTTAAACGATTTTAAGAAGATTACTGTGGTAAGATACAATAGCAATTTTATGACGCATATTAATGCATGCTGCGTGCTTAATAGCAGGCAATGTGCCATATTGCTGTGTTGGGCCAATGCGAGTGCTAGCGAAGCTTCTTCGGGGGGCTTACTCAAACTGCAACAAACACAGCCTCTCTGCATCCGCAGATGGATATAGAAGCCATGGCACCGACAAAAGATATCTACCTCCGATAACAATAACCTCGTATTATAATAATTATAATAACGCAGCCATGTGGTTATAGCTATTGTAAGTGTTATTATTGTGGTACAGCTAATGACAAAACAAGTAGTAGTTCCGGAAGCAGTAGCACTTTATGAAGGTTTTGTCATTAATGAATTGCTCGACTGATAGTGATAGATAATTGTTGGTTTGTATTATTCTACTGATCTGCTATTTGCTGTTTGAGTTCCTCGGAGGGTATTTTGTTTTGAGAAAACTTTTAGCGGTTCTAGGATTTCACTTACTTTTTATACATTCTATTCTTCCCGGAAGCTTATCATTTCATTAACCAGATAAGTATATATACTCAAGACCGACTTGCTCTATTTGCACTCGTTACGTAGTTTGTTCAGCACAGGCTCTTATTTTTATTTTTATTTTTTTTAATTTTTGCGAATCTGAATTTGCGTTTTAGTTGCACAGAATTCTGTGGTGCGTGTTTTCTTTTTTTGAATTAAATTAATTCCGTGCCGACTTGCATCAATCTCAACTCAAATCTCAACTTAGGATTTGACCGACCAGTACATTGAAGATACTATATTTATCCCTTTCTTCTTTCCCAAGACTCTTCCTGCCCAGAACGAGTTTCCTTTATTGAGCATCTGTTGATACCTAGGATCAAGTTTTACACCATACATTATACCCATCACAACAGACGGCGCTTCTTACATACGTTATTTCTTCACATCACAGCACATACCTACCAGCCACCATGTCCGATCCTACAAACACCTTAATTCTCACTGGTTTCAGCGAGCACGAAATCCAAGACAAAGAACTCCTTCGTCAATTACAACAACAAATTCTCGAAAACACAGGGATTTCCGAAACCATCAAATTCTCTATCCTCAAATCATTCAAGCGAATTCTTATTGTGTTTGAAAAAATTCAAAGTGCTGAACGATTATACAAGATTCTCAAGCAATGTGGTTTCAAAGTTGGGTTTTCATCACAAAACAACTATGATGATTTCATTTTGACTGAAGATGGCTACAAGTTTGATACTAGAGAATATTTGCATTTGCCGGCCCATGGCACGACTTTTATTATATCGCCACCACCTTCGCCACCGCCAGGCTGGAAAAGCTCCGAGGAAGAAGCTCCGGACCAGCGAGCCATATACTCCCCAGAAGAACTCAGTGAGTTGCTTTACAAGAGAATTGACGAAGATAAGATACAAAAGTTGTTCAACGATGAAGGAAACTATGACAGTGATTACAGCAGTAGCGATCTAGAATCGATGAAGGATCCAGAGTACAAGCAGCAACAACAAAAACAAAGACAACAGAATATCACCAATTCCGAAAATAACAACAATAATACTAGTAGCAAAGTGGTGGATCAAAAAGTGCTACTAGAAAGCAACAAGATTAATAGTCCAATTATTGTGCTCGAGGCTCCAGAAAATGAAGAGTTAGATCTTTCCAGCCATCAGCGCCACAAGAAGCCAGCCAAGGTGGCATTGCCTCCGACGACGGCATGAGTAGCTACTTACAGTGGTAGGTTTAGCTAAGCTTATAAAGTGTACAAAAAAACAATGTAATATACGTTTATTGATTTTGCAAACCAAATTGTAAGTTAGCATTGTTCTGCTATTAATTATGGGATTTTGGAACCTTTGTGTGGATTTGCCATATCAAGCTATATGGTTTTAGTCAGATATGTGAACTGCCTCGTAAATCATATTGCCCAATTGAGCATTCAAATCACGATATATATTCACCCTGCGCATCAAAAAACTAAAAGTCAGGGTTATACATCAGCCTTGTTGCCTCTGGCAACATAATATGCAATAGTAAGCAAAACCATGCATAAAGTGTATTGCTAAAGCACTACAGAGCACCTCCATGTTGCCAGCCACTCAAAAATTTCTACCACGACTATAAATACCACTAGACCCCGCCTAAATTTTTTGTGACAAAAAAATTCTTTTATTTTAGTTTCCTTTCTCCATCCTTATGCACGGGCATTACGCATATCAGTGAGGATTCGTCCGAGATTGTGTTTTTGCTGGTTGAAAACTTTAACCGTGACCTCTCCTTGCGGATCCTTGAGTTCTGCTCTTGGTTATCTGTTAAGGGAATTTTTGGAAATTACTTTTTTTTTCTTTATTCTTTAATTCTCTAACTGTTCATATTGTACAGGCTAAGCGGGATTTGAAACTCCAACTTTTACAATTAGCAGTTCGGGAAAAGGAAGCAGAAGAAAAGAATGAATCTGTTAACTCAGAACCCAGTTTGCTCTTGCTCTAGCATTTAGATTATTTTTTTCGCTAGGCAGGAATACTGAAGGGAATGATTATATTGAAGACGTATTTTATTCTTTTTTAAGTTATCATGATGTGGTCATGATGGTGATTTAAAAGAGATTGAATTGCAGCCAATGGTTTGAGGAAACTTTTATGTTTATTGTTGACTCAATAAACAAGTCCAAATTGCAGGCAATGTATGATACTAAGAAGACCAGTTGAAGTTGTATTATATGAAGAAATAGCAGTTATCCAAAGCTTTAAAACAACTCGATTTACCCTGAACACCAGGTGAAAAATAAACTGTTTTGTAGCAGACAGCCGCAGAAAAAAAAAAAATTTGAGCTATAGCCACAACAGCATAAGAGAGACCCGCTGCGAGTCTTATCGTTATTTACTATCATATTATATAGTCGGCCTTAGCATATCAGCCAAGTACACTTTTTCACAATGTTTAAAAAGTATGTTATTTTCTTAGTTGCACCGTAACTGTCAAAACGGCATTCAATTTGCGTTTGGTTATCTATGCTCTCTACTCGATGTTTTCTCGATACATCTCTCTCGATGCCCATTAGTGTGAAATTTAGAGATGATGATCCCAAGTTGATCAAATTCATCATCGATACTAAATTGAGCAAATTGAATACAAAACAGCTCTACAATCACTACTTAACAGCTCCTTTCTTATAAGCAACACATAATACTAACAGCATAATTCAGATTCACAAAGGAAGATTTTCATTCTCGCTCAAACATTAAATCCTCCGTCCAACGAGGTCTTAAGGCAAAATTTATTGATCAGTTCCCCAAACTTGCCCCTGTTGTTGACGACATCATACCGAAAAAATCCCAACTTGTGCAAATTAAATGCGAAGACAAAATCACTCTTTACGCCATAGATGATCAAGTTGTGATTTTCCAAAACTTTGATGAAATCTACCCAGCTTTGCAAGTTGTGCAGAAATATCCATCCTTGTTCCCTGTGGTACAAGTTGACCGTGGCGCAATCAAGTTTGTGCTTTCGGGAGCAAATATCATGTGTCCTGGATTGACTTCCAAGGGAGCTAGATTGCCTGATAAGGAAGAAAGTTTGGAAAAAGGGGCAATTGTAATTGTTAATGCTGAAGGTAAAGAACATGCAATGGCAGTGGGGAAATTGGTGATGAGTACCGAAGAGATTAAAAGTTTGAATAAGGGAATTGGCATTGAATTGGTTCATTATTTGGGCGATGGACTTTGGAATTTGTCACTTGATTAGATTCAGTAGGCTTATATATGATTGCTTATTTATATTTCTTTTTAACGCTTTTTCTTTGTGTTTTTTATTTCCCCCAGCATGAGACATGATTTTTTTTTCTTGTTGTTTTGAATTTTTGTTAATCTTACCGTTTTTATCCCCTTTATTGTCCATTGATTAAATGTTTGTTGTAATAAAACACAAGAAGCTGCTTTATTTTCATGCTTGATCGTAACTTTGACAGAGCGAGCTTTGGTTACTGGAACAAAAATGCAGTTATTCCCTTTTATTTACTCTCTCAGCAAAATACATACATACTCCTACACACCAATACTAAAAAAAGATTATCTTACACATCTGTCGGTAATATCAAAATACGAGAAAGAATTGTTCAAACAGTAACAAACAAAATAAAAAAGATATGTTAATCAAAGACAAAAAATAAGTGAAAGTAAGCAAAACAAAGAGAAAAGATGGAAACATTAACAAGCACACATGAAAAATGAGTAGCATGAGTATAAGTGAGCAAGAAAATAGTTATAAAGAAAAATGAACGAGAGGAAAAAGCAAGCAATCACTTTTCTACCGCTGGATGTCTAAGCAGATATACTGCCTCTATCAAAGAAAAAGTTAACTACTTGTTGCTGATAAATGCAAAAACATTTGCAACACAAACTCAATAATCGCCAACGTTGTACAAGTTGATATCAGTATCAGCACTCTTTGCAATTTGCAAATTCTTTATATCTTCATCAATGGCTCTATTCAACTGCTGTTTAGCGACAATTGCTTTGATTCTTTGATTTTGGGCTCTAACTTTTTCCAATTCTTCAAGATAATGATCTTCTTGACCAGTGATATAATCACCGGTGAAAACACCAACTTCAAAATCATTGATATCATTATATTTGGCCTCCCCGGTAGCATGAGTCTCACGTTTGGCAATACGACAACATTCTTTCAAATCTTCTAAGTCTTGATAAAACACTTGATCAGCTTGAATAGATTTACTAATACCTTCTTCATCTCTATCATAAGCAACAAGAGCTCTAGTGTCGGCTAAATCGATCCCGTAAATATGGTTGAATCTGATTGGTGGAGCACAAGAGGCAAAATACACTTTTTTAGCTCCTGCCTCTCTAGCCATAGCGACGATTTCTTTGGAAGTAGTACCTCTAACTATGGAATCATCCACAAGAAGCACGTTTCTATTTCTAAATTCTAAAGGCATAGCATTCAACTTTCTTCTCACTGAACTCACTCTTTCCTTTTGATTAGGCATAATAAAGGTTCTTCCAATATATCTGTTTTTAATAAACCCTTCTCTGTAAGAAACGCCCAAGGCCAGGGCACAAGCGAGAGCCGAATGTCTAGCGGTATCAGGCACAGGAATCACCACATCAATTTGTTCTTTGGCTTTACCCTGTAATTGACGATCAATATTATAAGCCAACTTTTCTCCCATGGCAATTCTGGAACGATAGACGGAAATTCCATCGAGAATCGAATCTGTTCTTGCAAAATAAACATACTCGAAAATATCTGGAGTATAGGTTTTCATAGGCACCACTTGTCTAAATTCCGGTTCCATGGTATCTCTAGGGATAATCACCGCTTCACCAGGTTTGAAGTCTCTCAAATTTTTGAAACCAGCAGCTTCTAAAGCAATGGATTCAGAAGCAATCATGTAATCTTTCTTACCGGTTTCTTTGTTTATTCTTTCACCGAAAAGCAATGGTCTAATACCATGAGGGTCTCTGAAACCAAACACACAATACCCAGCAATGACCCCGGTACAAGCATAAGCACCACGACATTCTTTATAAACCCCTTCCAAAGCATTGAAAATATCTTGATTATTGACTCTTGCTTTGTTGTAAGCATCAAGCTTTGCAGCAAAAATGTTCAACAATAATTCAGAATCAGAATCAGTGTTAATATGACGATGGACTTCTCTATCCAAGTATTCTCTCAAATGATCACCGTTAACTAAATTACCGTTATGAGCAAGAGCAATCCCATATGGAGAGTTGACGTATAATGGTTGAGCTTCGGATCCAGCACTAGAACCAGCAGTTGGATATCTCAAATGAGCAATCCCCATACATCCAGTAAGACCTTGCATTCTTTGAGGAGTGAAAACTGCAGCAGCAGTACCATTTCCCTTGCATTGGTATAATCTTCCCCCAGGACCATTAGTAACCATTCCGGCAGCATCTTGTCCACGATGCTGCAAGTACATGGTAGCTTCAAGGAGCTCAGGCGCCACTGGCTGTTCTTTTTCAGCAAGTACTATTCCAATAACACCACACATAATTTATTGTTAAGTGTTTTTTTAAGTTGATGTTACTATACGTTAGGTGAAGGCCGGTTGTTTATGGCTGGAGTTTTGAAATTTTCAGGTATTTTTGACAGCCGAGGATGCAAACGGATGGCAGAGTTTGATGAGACGATCGATGGCGAGTGAGTCTTCGAGTCAGCGAGTCACTATAGTGTCAGTTGTTGAACCGAGGCTTTGCTTCTGGTTGAAAGAGCTACAACCGGGGGAGATGTGATGATCTGAAGAGAAAGAGAGAAAGAGAGAAAGAATAGAAACAGAAAGAAAGAGGAATACAAGAGAGTACGAAACACCGAGGATGTTGTGAGTTGGTAGTATTGTTGTTACTATTACTCACTAACGCACGAGGAAAATTTTTTACTTTTTCCTGCTTTAGCTCCGTTTCTTCTTCGGCTAAAAACACCGGGCCATGTACCGGTGCGGTGGATCATTTGACTGCCAGTATAAAACTTGGATCGTATTATATTACAATAACATATCATAGCCTAACTTGTACTTTAGTCACTCGAACAACTCAGCATTGAGCATCGCACCAAGCACCTCCCTCGTATCATTCCTGCTGTTGTCTTCCGCTGCCTCAAGCTCGTGCTTGTACTGCACAAGTTCCACCTGCATACTTTTAATCTCGCTGCTGCTCGCGCTGCTGCTGCCGATCAGAAGTTGCACTTTGGCCTTGAGAGACTCATTTTCAAGCATAAGCCAGCAAAGAATCATATCAATTTGCCTCACTGTGTCGAACCCGAATGCTACTTTTTGGAAGTGCTCCTCACTAAAGACATATTCTTGTGACAAAAGTGTCAGAATAAAGTTTTCGTTGTTGAAATCGTAGTACTGTTTCTTATCAATGTCTAGTTTCTTGAATGCTCGTTTCTGTAAACCGTTGCTAATCAGTAGCAATTTTTGCACTACTCCAAGTTGTTGTGCTTCCTTGTTTGAATTGTCAGTAAGAGATACAAGTTTATTAATAAGTCTCAATCTTTCATTTGATCCAAGGGCCAAATTATTCAACAATACCAAGATGATCTCTAGGAGATTATTCAAAAATTCTCGTTTAGTTGAAGTAGTGGATAATGGGAATAATCTCTCAACCAAAGTGGTTTTTTTACCATTGGCTTGGATCGTCGATAATGGTTTGAACAATTGTTTCAAAAAACCTGCCTCAATTAACCGATTGCTAACATCAAGTACAATGTTGTTGTTGTCGTCGTCTTCTTCTTCTTTTTCTTCTTCTTCATTTGCTCCATCTTCTCGTTTTTTAGTAGTGAAAACTCGATTAGGATACGGATTCAGCAACATTTCCAAAATCAAAGCAAACGTTCTCTGAAGCACCCATTTAATACTTTTTTCGTACTTGTCGGTGTCAAAATACTCTTCTATAGTATTGTGATCACCTTCCCCAGCACCAACCTTAACTATATAGTTTTTCTTATCAAAATAATTCTTCAACATAAGCATCACAAGTTCTATTCCCTCATATTGCAAGAACTCTCTTTTAGCTTTAACATCACAACGTAACAAAAGTTTAAACATGTTGAAAAAATCCTCAAAATAGTTTTCTTGTGGGGTATTCCGTAATGGCTTGTTTGCTGGTTTTTTGAACTTGGAGAGAATAATTAGCAACGACTCAACGTAGCTTGGCTCCTGCTTGTTCTTATTACTACCAGTTTGTTGCTGAGATTTCAAAAACTTGGATATGTAATTAGTAGTGGTAGTGGTATTTTTTTTATTATCACTAGCACTTTTTTCATTCTCCATTATAATGACCCATTGAGCCACTAATTTGGAATAATACTCACTAGCATACTGATTTGCAGGGGTTATTTCACTGACTTTTTTAATTTGGAAAAATTCTGAACCACTGTTTAAAAATTGGTTCACTTGAATGTTTGTGACTAATAAGTCATTTATAATAGTAACCTTTTGCAAAATATCGTGTTTTAGCGCAGTTATTGTCATAGTAATCCCAATATCATCACCTTTAGTGCTGTCCAAGCTCAGATCCATAACAACAGCCTCAGCAATCAACGAAACCAATAAAACCAATCCATTGGAAACAAATTCCTGTTTTTCAATCTCTGTGATTTTGTCTTCGAATTCAAGCTTGAAATCAATTGCTTTTTCAGGATAATGACTGGTTCCTGAAAGTCTAAGTAAGCCAGCTACCAAAACTTCTAAGAACCCCAAGCTGCAAACTAGCTGTTCAACCATCCTCAATTGACTCAATTTAAGCTTCAACTTTTCTACTTCCTTTTTGCCATTCTCTCTCAATTCTCCCTCCTCCTCGTCATCTTCATCACCACCAGCAGTAACGAGATCATTCAATACATTTAAAACTTGAAATTTGATATCAAAATTAGGATGCTTTTGAAAAATCGTCACTAGCAATCTCAAAACATTAACATTTCCATCCCCACTTCCATTTTTGGCAATATTAATACTATTGTCATTGTTGTTTTTGTCATCGCTATTTCCCACAGCAAGCCAACGGTAAACTTTCTCAGTAACCTCAGCATCCTCAATAATTGCCACATTACTCATTTGTTTGATCAAATCATTCAATAATCCCTCGGATGGCAATAACTGCATTGCTTCTTCTTCTTTGTTGGTAACTTTATTTTTGTTTGTGTTTTTGTTTTGTTTTTGCTCATCACGAAGGGACAAATTTATATCAAGGACTTCTGTCATGAATTGCTGAATCTTAGTAAACCAAACAATATCCAATGCAGCGTCATTTTCTTCATCAAGAGCAGTCTTTATCCGCTGCAACTTTTGTGCTTTTGTGGATTCTTGATTGTTATTGATGTTGTTAAAAGAATCATTGGAGGATAACTTAGTTACTTTGCTACCATTTTTGGCATCAGTATCACTTTTAATCTCTTCCCGTTGTCTCTTCTTAGATCCAATGGTAGTTTCAAACAAATTTTCAATATTCATCCTTTTCAAGTGTATTCCAGAATTGTAAAAATCTATTTTCAATATGCTAACAGTATGTTTCTTAGTTGTTGTTTTTTTTTTAAAAAAAAATAAAAAAAGCAGAGCCCGCGATGTTGATTTATCTCGCACAATATTTGATAGAGGCCAAGTGAGCTTAAAATTAAAGGTGACTATCTATAACAAAATACGCGCGCAAATAATGATTTAAAAAAATATGGGGGGGTTAAAGTTTTTGTTCCTTTAAACTGGCTTATAATAAAAGTGTCGATAAGGAATTGCTTTCTTTTTAGAATCGTGATTAATCAATAAGCACTATTGGCGGCTGATCCAGTTGTGCTAGTTGTGTTATATGCTTATGCTGAGGAAATTGATTGTTGATATTCATAATATTTCTCCGTATGCGATGAGATTTTTTTTTTTTTTTTTTTAGGTACTCTTCAATATTTTTTGATTTTTGCGTCGTGCTTTGGCATGCATGATATTTAATTCTTCTGTATGCTGTACGCCAGTAATTATTAGCATCATTTCAGATTCACTACCGGCGGCCCATTTCAGTTTCTTTATAAATGAAAAAAGCAGATACTTTCAATGAGTTAACTCAATTTACGCCATGGGCATTACGAAGTTGGACTTTATCCAAACGCTTATTATAATTCCAAGCATGAAGAAAAATCAAATAACTAAAATAAACGCAAATATAACATTTTTTTATACAATTTTTATATTTTGTTTTCAAAACAAGTAGTATGGTAATAGTGAGAAAAAGTATGTGTAAGCATTTAAAGCGTTAAAATAGGTAAAAAATTGTAAAAAAACAAAAATGAACAAACAGAAATAAAGAAATAAATAAACAAACATTTCGTAACCTCTTGACATGACATGATATAAACAAATGACCCGTCTTGACAACATGTAACAAGGTGGGAGTAGCAACAAAACAACATGAATGAATCAAGAATTCAACATAACTTTTTTTTTCTTTTTGTAAAAATTATGCAGTTTATTTCTTGATACCAAGAGACTTGCCTTCACTTAAACGTTTCTCAGCTAAAGCGGCAATGATAGCAGCACCAGCACCAGAACCATCTTCAGCAGCGACAATTTTGATTGGGTGTTTGTCGTATGGCAAGTTCCAGCCAAAGATATCGTCCAATCCTTGAGCAGCACGTTCCTTGAAGTTTGGATATTTGTTGTAAACGGAACCATCAGCTGCGGCGTGAGCAGAAGTCAAACCTCTCTTTTTGGCAAGAGCAGCGATACCACAAACAGACAATCTACTGGATCTAACACCAACAAACTCAGCCAATTTACGGATCAATTTTCTTTCAGCCTTGGTGGTAGTGATATTCAACAAGCTGACAAATAAGTCGTTAGTGTCTTCCAAGTTTTCAAATGGATCTTCTTCAATTTTAGCAGGTACAGAAGTGTCCAAGATAAATGGTTCTTTCAACTTGGTGATATCTTGGTTCTTAAAGACAAAACCATCATTGTACAAGTCGATCAAAACCAATCTCATAAGTTCACCCAAGTAGTAACCAGAAATCATTTTTTCGAAAGTTTGTTGGCCAGGTCTTGGAGATTCTTCATCAATTTGCACATCATATTTAGTTCTTGGCAATACTTTGTGTTCATTGTCAAAAGCACCGTATTCACAGTTAATGGCCATCAAATCTTCTTGATCGACATCGTCACCCAACTTACCTTCCAATTTTGGAATAGCGCTAACTTTTTCGTAGTAAGCACCGTTACAACCAGTACCGAAAATCAAACCCATCTGAGTTTCTGGGTCAGTGTAAGCAGAAGCAACCAAAGTACCGGTGGTGTCGTTAATCAAAGCAACGACCTTAATTGGCAACTTGTATTTAGACAAAGCAGTCTGCAACATTGGAACAACATCGTGACCTTCGACACCCTTGATGTCGTAACCTTTAGTCCAACGTTGCAAAACACCTTGATTCAAGGCGTCTTGAGATGCTGGGTAAGAGAAAGTAAAACCCAATGGCAAGTCGTGGGTGATACCATTTGGAAATTGCTCGATAAGGAAGTCGTTCAAAGAAGTAGCAATGAAGTCGAACAAAACATCAGAAGAAGTAGTTCTGATGTTCTTTGGCAATCTGAATTTAGATTGAGTAGTGTCAAAGTCTCTGTTACCGCTCAATTTGATTAAACAGACTCTTAAGTTCGTACCACCCAAGTCAATGGCCAAATAGTCACCTTTTTCTTTACCAGTTGGGTAGTCAAGAACCCAACCTGGAATCATTGGAATGTTCCCACCTTTTTTGGAAAGACCTTTCTCCAATTCAGTAACGAAATGGTCAGTAATGGATCTCAATTTGGTTGGAGAAACATGGAACAAAGTTCTTAATTGCTCTATTTGGTCGAGCAAGTTCTCTGGCACATCAGCCATGGAGCCCTAATTATTTAGTTAGTAAGTGTTTTCAAAACGAACAACATCGACATCAATGCTTTTGAACGTCAGTTAATTGACGAACTACAGTCCGGCCAAACCATTGACTTTGCCTTGCTCAATGCTGAAAAAAGCTCAGCGCTTAAATCGAGCAAGAGAAAATGAAAACATTTCGATCGGCGCAGATATGACTATCATAACAAAAAGTAATTGCTTGAACTGAAAATTGCACAGTTCGATAGCACTGTCAATTTGACGCCACTGAATATCAGCGGGTGGTGAGCAAATAAGTACATACTTTTCTAACTGGAGGTCTTTTTGGGCCAAGATGAACCATTGTGAAATGTGCGTGAGTGTGTGTGTATGTGTTAGTTTGTTCAAGTGAAAAATGCGATGAAGTGATGGACAGTTTATGGAACTGTGCAATATATAAGCAAGAGTGGTTTTAAATTTTTGTAATCAGAAGCAAAGCAGACTGCAAAAATATAAGATACAGAATGAGTTCTTTGATAAGATGACAAACAACAAGGCAGGAGGAAAGAAGAAGAAAGGGCAGAAAAAAAAAAAAAAAATAAAGCAAGCTTGGCTTTTCTTATAATTACTTAAAACCACCTCAGCTGGTTAGTCCCTCAGATACAGTCTGTAAAGCTCAAAAACGTAGTCTAATTAATTGAGATTGTACCTGTCACCCGATAGCTAATGGGCCAAGTGGTACCTTTACCCTGTTGTAAGAAAAAAAGTAACATGCATTGCAAAATAAATTCACACGGCAAGAAAGTAAGAGTAAAATAAATTTTAATAGTGTTGTTTCATATAAATTTTGGCCAGCCAAAAGCCCTAAGAAAAATAAATTAAATGCAAAGTGCTGACATTTTTTTGCAAATTCACCTTGTGCAGAGCATTTAACAAGTTAGTCTCAATAGACCGCTACTCATACATCAGATTTATCTATTATGTCGAACTGCGGCAACGTTAATTCACATTAACCCCTACATTCATTAATCCCTACAATCAAACATCCAACGTGTAGTAAAAACTTTATGCAAATTATTTCTATGTAATGAGACGGATTAAGATAATAAAGTAAAAAAGATAAAAAAAATAGGTGATGAAACTATTATCAGGAATGAAAACAAAATGAACAAGTAAAATATAATATAACATAGATGATTCCTTTTTTTTTTTTTTTTTTTTTGCATTGAATTTTCAATGCATTTAACTTTTTTGCACTCTCAAACGTTTGCAGCAAAGGTTTAAGGCATACTAAGATCTTGATTCAATAGGAGCATGCAGAGAATCACTTTGATTGCATCTAACTGATAGAATCAAAAGCTTCAAGGTCTAAAATACAATCTCGTATGTAGACATGATAGTGTACCATTTGTTAGCGTAAACTTGGTGGGGCAATAGAATAGCTTTAAACTCGTTGGTCATACTCCTCAAGAAAAATGTTCAGCATTGCACACAGTAGCGCATATGCTGTTGAATAATAAGTATATTCTGAAGTAAACAAGCAGTGCCAAAATTAAGGGAGGCACAATATTTCTATTTGGAGACAAATTCTTTATTTTTTCTTTTCTCATTTGGACTTGATGGCATGCTTCAAATATCATTTCCAGGATTTTTTTTCCCTTGAATATTATGTACAATTCTGCTGATGAGGTTCGCAGTAATACATACATATAAATTTTAGACGATCAGTAGCTTATTGTTTCGTTTTTGTTTTTCTTTCCAACAGCACCTGCAGTACTGTCTCAATAATGCAAATTACTTTTGCGAAATAGACGAATTTCTTTTTATAAGCAAAGACATGTTAAAAAGTGGAGCGATCTTACGTCTAACGTTCAGACAATTGAGGGAAATTTTAGGCTGTAATACAAATCCAAACCTACAATCGGCGCCGTGAAAAACAACCAGGTACAATCGCTGCAGGTTATGTACTAGCTTCATAGCTGTCCAATAAGTAAGCTTTGGGGGGTGGAAAAATCTTTTACCACTGTATCTTTATCAATTGCAGGAACAAAATGAAAAAAACTAAAAAATAAAAGAAAAGCTGCCGTGCATGATTCCGGTACATGTAACTTTACCGTCTTTTATCAAAGCTTTAAAGTCTTTACACTTATTGTACTATACAAGGTTAAAAACACCAACTTGCTTTGAAAAACCTATAATGAGAACCGGAGGCAGTTTTTTTAAAAACCCGTTGGTTTTCAAAATTAGGCTTCCACCAAAAGAAAAAAAATTGCTAACAGATGTGCTTAAGAACCACTATTCCATCCATATTTAAGCTATTGAGATCCTGTGAGATAAACCGGCCCTGCAAGTTGTTTATGATACCCGACTCCCAGTACATGCTATTCGCACGCATTGACGTACTATTGCAGTACTGGGGGGCCTGCATTTGGACTAAAATGATAGCTGGAAATCACCAAAAAAGGACCTGGGTATCCCTAGAAAGACGTGAATATTATAATGCAGATTCATCCAGCGCATTGCAGAAAAGTAGACCGGCTCCGTCTTTGTGTTAACAACTGCATCGGTGGTGGGTGGTAAAATAGAGGGCATGGCGTTTACATAATAGTAACTTGCCAAAATTACAACACCGGAGACTTACTACACTTACTACAGTATAATGAAACATTCTTTGTGTGCGCAACAGACAATGCTGAAAAACCAAAGGCCATTGCATTGCTTGAACAGCTGGAACAGTGTTTAACCAGGAAGGACAAGATAATGGGAACTGGGAGTTTGGTTAATGTAGAAGTAACTGTTTTGAAAGGGAACAGAAATGGTACTTTTTTTTTTTTTTTGAGAAGCAGAATACTGGCGAAACTTTCAAGCAGAATGACAATAAGCCTCCAAGACCATTGCAAATTGGCCAGCAGTCATTTCACGTTATGAAAAATGGTACCAGCATGGTGAGAAGCATTTATAGAAGCAACAAAAGGTTGTTAATTTCTAGACATAGAAAAGTGTAACTATTATTTTAACACGACTGCCAACACAGTGTTAATGGCCAGAATTGGCTTCTGTAACTTCCCAAAACAGAAAGTATGGATTTCCATTGACTTCTCTTTTTTGGTCCCTTGAATTTCAATTACCAAACACTAATACTTATAAAGATTATAGAAACATATATGAAGTTGGTTTGCATCAAAAACAAAAGCGAAGGCAAAACTAGCAGCATATAGGCTCCTGTATATGGTGCGTAGCTAGTAGGCAACAAATGGCAGCCGGCAATTGGTTGAATATTCGTAATGCCACAGAGAGTTGGCACGCACCTTGGGTTTCCGTAAAAGCTAAGGAAGTGTGTTGATGCCTTCCCATGTAGGCACAAGTGTCGCATAATGCATAGGATACACATGCGCTATGATTATAACTACAAATAAAAGCTCTGGCTCTCATTTTTACTCTCACAATTTGTTCAGTAGATATTATCGTTTTTCTATACACTCTAAGACTTAGGCTTAAAAGCGGTAGACGCACAAACCCAAACCAGAAACTACAAAATGCACTCTCATACATGCGCGTGAGCACGCTAACGCACAAAAGCCTAAGTGCGCAGGTCGACGGTGGGTGCTCACGCTCACGCATACTTGTGGCTAGCTTTTTGCTGATCCTAACGCATCTTTATGTATGCATCTGTCGACTGTAGCTATTTGTTCAGGAGTCAAGTTGTAGATGCTTGGACTGAAATAGTGCAGCGCAGAGGTTTGCATGATGCAGAAAGGCTAGCACAACGCATTAACAGCACATAAAAACACAAAACATATATAAAAAAAAAAAGCCAGACTGCATTTTCTGTGATGTACTGCACAAAAGTGCACATGTCTGTTTGAGTATGCACATATATAATATATACACAGTCCTGCAGCCGGCAGGGAGTCTAAGCTAAACTGGATTAAATCTCTGTATTCTCATATTTTATTTTTTTTCTATTCTTTTTCTTTATCCAGAATTTCACAGTATAAATTTATTTAATACCTTTCTTATCCTCCTTTATGGCGTTTATCAATGTATTACCTGCGGAGCTAGCATTTTGGTTATCGTCTTTATTTTGGTTTTCACCTTTCTTTCTTTACCTTTGATAATCTGGATTGAAATTGGAGAAAACTAGATCCTTCGGTCCTAAATTGCTTTCATTATTTCGACCATATCAATATTGACTTTGCGTTATCGCTTTGCCAACGAAGTTCCTGCAATTTTCTGGAATCCTATTTTCGGACAGCATACAAGAAGTAACAACTTTGCAAACCACATCTGCTTTCAATCACCGAAGGAAATAAGTCCTTACAGGAGATTTAACAAACATCAAGCGCTGTCATTATAACTACTGCTTACCAAAACGTGACTCAAAAACTTATTATAGTGTTAATATCCAGCTTTTTGTCTATGCATTTTATTATTAATATTATCGCAAGTTCAACATATACACAATTACCAGCAGACAAAAATTGAGAAACAATATAAACATAGATATTCATATTTCTGTCCCCGCATACATTCAACGCTGCCTATAATATGCTTAAAATGTCAGTGGCAGATAACACTGACACTCTGATAAAGGCTGAAGTGAAGATAGACCCGCTTTCTGCTGGACATCTCCCAGGAAATGAGTCGCATTATGGAGTTGTACCTGAGCCAAATCACAATTCGAACCCATATATGGAGCCTACTGCTGCTGATTCACAAACAGTCGTCCCATATCAGACGGCCAATGGATACACAACCAGCCTTCCTCCACCTCCACTTCACCATCACCAACTTCCATCTCTTCAGCATCAACAACAACAACCGCAAGTACATCTCCCACCAGTAGCATCTCCATCACCTCATGCAACACAATTTCTTCCATCAGCATACACTAACTTGGCTCCTCCACAATATCAGCAACCACAACAACCTTATCAGTATCCTGGAGCTTATCCACTCCCACAGCCTACCGGATACCAGTACTACCCTCAATTCAATGCTAGCAACCAACCTTGGGTTCCTATGTCAAACAATAAACCTGTAAATACACCAGTCCAAATCCAGCATCAGGAACAACAACAACAACAACAACAACAACAACAACAACAACAACAACAACAACAACAACAACAACAACAACAACAACAACAACAGCAGCAGCAGCAGCAGCGATCTCAAGATCCTCTGTC
>JXWR01001569.1_pt1 | contig 36389 bp, 16 predicted proteins | sample 315541 | NCBI WGS metagenome assembly JXWR01 (sample SAMN03273951, study PRJNA271842) | soil metagenome | isolation source: rice field ambient CO2 | place: India: CRRI Experimental farm Cuttack,Odisha-753006 | collected 2013-12-17
AAAAAAAAAAAAAAAGACAACAATGCCAATCGATTTACGTCCATTAGTAGTGTAGTGTTTTATATATTACGATGCACAACTCAGAAATCTCTGATGGAGAATGCTCAAAATTCGTTGTTGCTGTTGGCTCAACGACAAAATGACAGTGACACACTCGGTTGTCTGTATATGTTGCAGTATCAATATCCAGTGAGCTTTGAGGCGGCACAAGCGCTGGGCTATGTTGGATGTCACGAGCATCTCCCAATGATGTAAGGTGATGTGGTGAGTAGTTGGTCGCGGTTGCTGCTTTTTTTTTTTTCCATAGTTGCTTGATGTTGGGAGCCACATAACTAACTGCACTGCAGTATTTGACTAAAACGGTGTCGTCGTATATTCCCCCCACACAATTTTGAAATTGAAAAGTTGAAATTGCGGGAACCACAGCTGTATACTAAGCGCACAGGCGTGAATTTTTCTTGTTTTTCGCTCAGTTGAAAGTCATGTGACTTTATATGGGGCTAGAGTTTATGCCCCAGAAAAAGCCCTAGTAGCCACTACACAGTCACTGTCTATGTGTGTTCACGTCACGAGATTATCACATGCCCACAACCGCCCGGTGTTTTCTTTTCCGCAGCGGTCCCTGGCGGTGGACACTGTGCCAGTCTCTCTGTGGCCGTCTTTGGTGCGGGCGGCTGGACGGCGGCGACGGCTGATCCCGTGCCCTCCGTGTTGCTTGCCCTGCTGGACGAGACGGTTTTTTCCACTGCTGTGCTTTGGTGTCTGGAGCCTCTCACCCTCATGCTGGCCGCCTGTCTCTGGGGGGAAAGAGGAAAAAAAAAAAAAGATATTATCAATTTTTTTTCCTACTGAAGTCGTTTGCAAGTCTGTTTTAATATACACATACCAACAGTAAAGCATAATAACTATTCAAAATGGTACGTCCTTTCAGGAAGATAGCAAATCATTAGGAAATTAAAAGAATCATAATGAGACAGATGGAGAAACCCAAGACCAGAAGATCAATATTACAGGAGTAGTTTGCGAATTGTGAGAAGTGAAATATTTATTCAAGGCTAAAAAAAAAAACAAGATCAATGAACGAAAACTATTGAAAAAACGCCATATCAAAACCAAGAGAATGCAGTAGAGTTTTGTAAACCAAGAATTATGAAACTATCACTATTAGGTCAGGACTGAGTCTCAACAACATTTTAACAGATTGAAGAAAAAAAAATATCAAGATTTAATTTTTCATGTCCTAGCCAAAGAGCTACAGTGGTGACTGTTATGAGAAAAACATTATTAATGCGCATTTTACTCAAGGCAATAAGAAAAAAAAATTGATGTGTTCACGGAAGTCAGAGAAATCTACGAACAGGATTTATTATTACTGATTTTTAGCGTCACAACCTGCCATGTATGAGTTCAAAGCACCTAATAGTCTCGAGCGTCATTCACTGGTCACCACCGACCAGCATTAGCATTAGCAGTATACATAGTAATTTACAACCCTTTGCAAATCATGTGTCATATGCCTACATTTCGACTACTCCTCAAAAATATTATTTTGGTTTTCAATCATTGTCTCCATCTACTACTCTATTTTAGACACAAACATACTAACAACAATTTATAGGGTCGCGTTAGAACTAAAACCGTCAAGAGAGCTTCCAAAGTTTTGATTGAAAAATACTACCCAAAGTTGACTTTGGATTTCCAAACCAACAAGCGTTTGGCTACTGAAGTCGCTTCTATCCCATCTAAGCGTTTGAGAAACAAGATTGCTGGTTTCACCACTCACTTGATGAGAAGAATCCAAAAGGGTCCAGTTAGAGGTATTTCTTTCAAATTGCAAGAAGAAGAAAGAGAAAGAAAAGATCAATACGTCCCAGAAGTTTCCGCTTTGGACTTGTCTAGAACTAAGAACCAATTGGATGTTGACGCTGACACTGCTGACTTGGTCAACTCCTTGGGTTTGAAATTGCCATTGTCTGTTATCTCCGTTTCTGCTCAAAGAGGTACCCAAAGAAGATTTGCTAAAAGAAACTAAGTTTTGTCTTTAGTTATATAAAATCAAACAAACAATAATAATTTTTTGTTTTATTTTTTTTTCCTTTTAGTTATGTCTTTTCTTTATTACCTTTTTTAATGGTTGTACACATATGAAAATCATCTTATAAAAAAAAAATGTGTTATTGTAAGTTGTAGATAGAGGATTGATATTTGTGGTTTTGATGTGCATTTGGCCTGCGTTGGAATTTAAGCGCCAAAGGATTTGATTCTTTTCTTTATTGAAACAAGACTCTTATTACAACTGTCTATGACTTTCCCATTACTAGCAAGTATATCGCCCCTCCCCACTAAATCATGGCCAAATCTCACAATCAAATATCCAACAAAGTGCCAGTTTCTTCAAGTGCTTCGTCGCCAGCGTCGTCCGCACCAGCGGCCTCTGCACCACCAGCACGAAGATCAACTAAGTTGCAAAGCAAGTCCAAATCAAACAACAATAACAATAGAGGGTATTCTGCTACGGTGGCTCACCGTAAACTATCTGATCAGTTTTCTCAATACTCGCATCATGGTAGTAACAGTGGCCGCGGAACACCAGTTGCACCTGTTGAAGATTATGGCTATAATGGTGATGTCGCTCTTACCGCCGGTGATCCTATTACTCCGATTAGTACCAACAATCCACCATATTTAAGCGCCAACATTGACGATGAGAAGATGAGCAGAATGATGAAAAAATTCATGATTGTACCACCAAACATTGATGACACTGTTCAAGCTAATAACATAATTGAAGAAAGCAACAGAATTGAGTTTGGCTATGATGAAAATCAAAAAGAAAACAAGTACAATGGCGATCATGAGAAAAACACTGTTAAAAACGCTCGAACTAAAAAGCCATACCGCGGTAAAGGCAAAGAATTACAACAGCAATTGCAGCCAACCATCATGGAACAAAATGAAGACCAAGCTGTTGAGGCACATACCCCATCGCACAGGAAAAGAAAAGCAGAACATATCAAAACACCAAATGCCAAAAGTTCGAAAATGGCCCAACAGGCCCGGTCTGATTTTTCGGAAGAGGACGATTTTGCCATTATTTCTAAAAGCAGCTTCAGCGAGGCTAAAGAAAACTCAAATATTTTGGCTGAATTTGACTCTAAGGCTACATTTAGCTTCATTCAACCTAATGATGGACATAGAACCCCAGTGCATGAGAGTCAATATTTAGACACGACTAATCAAAGACATTGGTTGGAATCATTGGGGACTTACGAGCCAGTACCGTCGAACTTGCTTGCAAAGAAGACAACTGCAGAGCAACTCAACGTGTTTTTTAGAGCTGTTGATTGTGATGACCCTAAGCTGAAACAAATTTCCTCTTTAAGTATGGATGAGTGGTCACTGGCGGGACAAGAGCTTCTTGAACGAGAGAAATTGCTTATTGAAAAAGCAGTGGCCGCTAGGACTAAGCTAATAAGCAGATTTGGAGTGATAACTACAGTGATAAACAATCATGCAGCCGCTTTTGAAGAACACGATGTTGCTTTATCAACTAAAGCGAAGCAAATTGGCGGCTATGGCCAAGAGATCACCAATATTAAATAAACGCGGCAAAGCAGTTAATAGCTATTGCAATAGTAAGTCCGCATCATGTATAATAATTAGAGTTTCTCAACAATTTTTTATGGGATTACTATTAATCATATGTGCTTCCATATTGCTATACTGCCTCATTTGTAGACCACTTGCGATATTCAGCGAAACCAACGGTTTTCCCTTTGTCTTTTATAGTGCTTCAAAGTTTCGGCGCCACTGATGTTGAAAACCATGCGTCAAGTCACGCGGGAGCCAGTAGCGCGGCTTCATAGAGATGGAGATTTGAAAATAAATAGAAAATCAGAAAAATCATCCAAGAAGGAAACGCAGAGTCACCAAGATACATCAAAGTGTTTGGGTTGTTGTTAAATCTGGCAAATCATCACTATAATTATCATCAAAATTGTGGGGTTCGAGCTATTCCCAATACACTGGTATTCTATTCATAGAAAAACCGTTTCTATTACGGGGATTCAACCTTAAACAACATAAGTCATTGATTGTGGATTGGCGTCAGAAGGCTAAATACCGATAACCAGCAATAATCAGTATCAAAACGTGGAGAGAAATCAAAACAGCTTGCAATACAACCACAGCCAACTACACATCAAACACTATACTTCTTAGCATCTATCCAAAACATCATCCGCCTAATCTAACATAAGCTTCAATGAATGCCAGCCAATTCCACTGTGACGTATGCGGCCAGGACTGTTCCAACCGCGTGCGGGTGTCTTGCGCAGAATGCTCCGAGTACGACCTCTGCGTGCCGTGCTTCTCCTCGGGAGCCAGTAGTGGTGATCATAAACCATACCACGACTACCGCATCATTGAACAACCAGTGTTTCCTATATTCAGCGAAGATTGGGGCGCTGATGAAGAATTGTTGCTTATTGAAGGAGCTCAAACTTGCGGGTTAGGTAACTGGTCCGATATTGCCAAACATATTGGTGGACGGTCTAAAGATGAGGTAAAGCAGCACTATTTCAAATACTATTTGGATTCACCAACGTATCCTATTCCTGATATGAATAAAGATTTTAGCCATGTTACTCCAGAAGCATTCGCTCAACGGCGAAAGAAAAGGCTTGAGGAAAGATTGAATGCTCCATTGCCACCACCAATTCCTAAACCGCCAGCATCAGTGCCATTGTGTCATGAGGTGCATGGATATATGCCGGGGAGATTGGAGTTTGAACAGGAATATGAAAATGATGCTGAAGTCAGCGTCAAGGATATGGTATTCGATTTGAAAGAAGATAAGCCAGAAGATGTGAATTTGAAGCTTACGATCTTGGAAATTTACGATGCTCGACTTAGTGCCAGAGCAGAACGGAAAAGGTTGATGCTCAAATACAAGTTACTCGATTACAAGAAAAACATGGAACAGGAGAAAAAGAAAAGAAGGCTGAAGGAAGAAAAAGAAGTGCACAACAAGTTGAAGGCATATACGCGAATAATGACGCCCAAAAATTTCAGCGAATTTTCTGAAGATTTGCTAACGGAGTTCAGTTTAAGAAACCGCATTGCTCAACTACAAAGCTGGCGCAATGCTGGATTGACCACCATTGAATCGGGAATCAAGTACGAGAAAGATAAAGTGGTGAGGGCTAATCAGTTGCAAAGAGCCGCCAATACCGCCGGTACCAGACATAGCCGGACCAGCAGCTATTCCGCTAGCACCATCCCCGCAGTGTCAGATCGCTACTTTAGTGACTTGGTCGCAAATAGTAGCAATAATGGTTCTTTAACATCTCTATCATCGATTGGCGCAGCGGCAAACAACAATAACAACAACAGTACCTCAGTAAGCGGTGGGGATGCTGGCAATGGTGCAGCCGCGGGGGCAGCTGGTGCATTAAGCAAGAACAAAAAGAACACACCAGCCCCATTAGATATCTCCCATGCACCGGATTTTGAGCTTTTATCTCCAGAAGAGCAGAAAATGTGCTCGCAACTACGTATTCGCCCTAAACCATATTTGGCCATTAAAGAGACATTATTCAGAGAGCTTATTCGGTCCGGCGGGGTGTTGAAGAAACGTACGGCGAGAGAATTGTTGAAGATTGATGTTAATAAAACTTCCAAAATTTATGAGTTTTTCGTGCAGCAAAATTGGATCCAGCAAACATGATGTGTTGAAAAAAAAAAAAAAAAATCAAAGAAAAACTAGCATAAAATTAGACAAGGTAAGAAGCGAAACAGTAAATAGAACGGATGGAATGATTGGAAAAGCACGACCAGACTGGCGAGAAAATTGTTTACGGAGTTGAATATGGGTAATCAAATGTCAGGATCCTTGTGAAGCATAAAGTCTATGACAACCCAGAAGCAGAGTCAGGGAAAAAGAAGAAAGCAACAGCAATAATAACATAGGCCATCAAGAGCATAATTCCTTCAAGATAAGTGGACTGGCCGTCATTAATCAATGAGTTGCAGATAAATACACTAATAAACATCACACAAGTCTCAAAAGTGGTGAATAACAAAGACATTGGCTTATCAATCCACCATCCGATAAGCACCATGAGTGGAGTCACAAAGAGCGCAATTTGAGTAGAACTACCAATGGCCACCCCAATAGACAAGTCCATTTTATCTTTCATTGCCACAACCACCGAAGTAACGTGTTCAGCGGCATTGCCAACGATAGGGATCAAGACAAAGCCAACGAAAGTCTTAGACATTCCGGACTGCTCAACTAAATCATCAATGGAATCAACCATGTAGTCAGCACAAAAAGCCACAATCACAGTGACTACGGTAAGGACAGCAAGAGATCCAACTAGCGAGAGGTGCTGCTCAGTGATGCTAGCGGCGACAGAAATGAGGGTGCCCTTAGTTTTTCCGGTTCTTTGTTTAGTTTCAGTAGAACTAAGTTGATTGTTTACGTCGGGACTTCCATGGGTGAGAATTTCCAAGCTGTTGCGGTTGTTGGCATGTTCATTGACAAGGTTAGGACCAGGACCCGAGCCAGAACCAAGCGCAGCAGTAGCATCAATTGTGTTGTTTTCTGACAGCACAAGTTGAGAACTATCAGAACTGATATCTTTATTTTGGAATTTTGGTGGAAGAATATTACCTTGTTTGGTTTCAGTTTTTTCAATGGCATTATCCTCTTCAATGCCATCTTGAGGTTTCTCATCAACTTCAAACATTTTCTTGTGAGTTTTCATTTGAAAAAAAAGATAAAAAATGTACATCAAAAGCAAAAGAATACTTGTACCTCTTGAAAGTTTTAAGATTCTGTTTCCTGGGTTAACGGGACTGATGGGATCCTTCTCGTTAGCGTTCAATGTGGCAGAAAGAGAAGCATGAAACGCAGCAGGGATCATCAACGATGAGCAAGAAAGAATCATCAACGAACCCAAAGTCTGGGCCACCGTATGATTAAGATTTTGGGTGAATCTATTGTAACCACCGGCAATAAAACAACATCCTAAAACAAGCAACGAATTAGATAAGATTGAACCCAACATTGAAGTCTGCACCACTCTAATTTGATTTTGCTTGAGGGCAATCACCGCAACAATTAGCTCAACAGCATTACCAAAACTGGCATTCAACAAGCCTCCTAGCGATTCGCCAACGTGTTCAGCGAGTTCTTCAGTAGCGAAGGCTAAAATGGCGGCGAGGGGAACAATAGCGACGAAATTCAAAATGAAGACAGCAAGGGACGGCCAGTTAACATGTGGTGCGGCAAGGGCAAAAGGAATTGTGAGTAAAAGAACGTTAACAGGGGAAGATTTCAACGCAAGCCAAGTGGTGCGCTTGGCACTGGAGTACATGTTTCTGGGCTTGAAAGTGTCCTGGGTGATTATGCCTTTAAGTTTCATCTTGAAGTTCTTGGCTAAATAATATATGGCTTGAACTGTTATTGTTCTGTGAATAAATATATAGTTGAAATTACTTGTAAACCGAAAGACAGCAACAAATGTTTTCAAAGATATTTAACGAGGAAGAGAAGGCTTTGGATACTTGATTGGAAGTCTTTTTGATGTCAACTGTCTATTGTTTTGCTGCTGAAAATGCAATTCTTAGCAGAGTAAGAAAAGTATAACAGTGGCCGTTGAGTAGATAAAGGTGTGAAGCGGAGTTGAGCAAACTTTATGTATGGATAAAGCAAGCAGGAAAATAGCAAAGCACTAGGCTATGAAAATGAACTGGAACAGCGAGTGAGAGTATAACAGGGCAAAGCAGATGGCAGTGGAAAAATTTGAACAGAAAGGCAGAACCAAAACCAGAACGATATTGACAAATTCTATACACTATACATACGTAAGCCGAGTAGCCAAGTAGTCAAGTAGCGCAGGTAGGATGGGAAAACTTTTTGAGGCTCACAGCGACACTGGCAATGACAACACACAGCTATTTGTTAGTAAACAGAGCCGTGGACATACAGACAGGCAGTGCAGCAGAGCACAGCGCGAGCAGCAGCAGCAGCAGCAGCCAACTTGCTAACCATCCAACCACAAAGCTGGCTCATCGAGGGTCTTGGGAACGTTACTGCCGCATGGGCAACGGCCTTGCTACAAGCTACAAGGGTGGTTAGCTGCGGCTGGTACGATTGTCGCTCAACTGAAACGTTTCAGTGGCAGTTAGCACACAACCTGCCGATAAACAAGTTTAGATTCTTGGGCAAGAAGCGCGTTTTATTAGGGGGGTAACAAGTATTATGCAACATAAAGCGGTTATATGCTGGGATCATATATATCAGGTGAATATCATCTGATCCAGGCACATGACCTATACATTGACATGTCAGCTGACTGACCACATGACCAAAACTGGAACTCCCACGCGTTGCTGCTTGATTGAGCAAGAGATCTCGGGGGAACTCGCAGTAGCGCCAGCGAGCTAGTTTGATTGCAATCTGGTGATGGCCTTGCTGCTTTTTTCCTCCCCAGGGCGGCCGCCGTGCGGGTGGGGCAAGCTTTTTTTTTTTTCGTCTTTCCAAGCTGTTCCCGCTTGGGTTTTTTTTCCTTTTCCACTTTGCCATTTGACCACCTTTTCTTTCTAGGCTTGTCTTTTTTCAAATTTGTTAAACTTTGTTTCTTATTCAGGTCAAAGAGAATATTTAAAACAAAGCAACCAAAGCACAGTCATCATGCTTAGAACCTTTGCCCCAAGAACCGCGGCCACCGCTACTTCTTTGAGAAGAGTTGCTGGTGTTGCTGTTGGTAATGCCACTACCGCCAAAAGATCCTTGGCCACTGCTGCTCAGTTGGAACCAGTTGATGAAAGCCAAGATGAGTTAATCACCATAGACTTGCCAGAATCCTCTTTCGAAACTTACAACTTGGACGCTCCAGCTTTGTCTTTCCAAACCAACAAATCTACCTTGCTCAAGATGTACAAGGATTTGATCATTATCAGACGTATGGAAATGGCCGCTGATGCTCTTTACAAATCCAAAAAGATCAGAGGTTTCTGTCACTTGAGTGTTGGTCAAGAAGCTGTGGCTGTGGGCATTGAGTATGCCATCAACCCAAAGGATACTGTGATCACTTCTTACAGATGTCACGGTTTCACTTACATGAGAGGTGCTCCAGTGAAAGGCGTGCTTGGTGAATTAATGGGAAGAAGATGCGGTGTTGCTTACGGTAAAGGTGGTTCTATGCACATGTACGTTCCAGGTTTCTACGGTGGTAACGGTATTGTTGGTGCTCAAATCCCATTAGGTGCTGGTATCTCCTTTGCTCACAAGTACAGAAACGAACCAAATGTCACCTTCACCCTTTATGGTGATGGTGCTGCTAACCAAGGTCAAGTTTTTGAATCATTCAACATGGCCAAGTTGTGGAACTTGCCATGCATCTTTGCTTGTGAAAATAACAAGTATGGTATGGGTACCGCTGCTGCCAGATCCAGTGCTATGACCGAATACTACAAGAGAGGTCAATTTATTCCAGGTTTGAAGGTTAATGGTATGGACACTTTGGCTGTTTACCAAGCTTCTAAATTTGCTAAGGACTGGTCTCTTGACGGTAATGGGCCTCTTGTCATTGAATACGAAACTTACAGATACGGTGGTCACTCTATGTCTGACCCAGGTACCACTTACAGAACCAGAGAAGAAATTCAGCACATGAGATCTAGAAATGACCCAATCAGCGGCTTGAAACAGCGTTTGTTAGAATTCAACATTGCCACTGAAGAGGAAATCAAATCTTACGACAAGGCCGCTAGAAAATACGTTGACGAACAAGTTGCTGAAGCTGAAGCTAGTCCAGCTCCAGAAGCTAAGATGGACATTTTGTTCGAAGACGTTTACGTTCCAGGTAGTGAAGTTCCAACCTTGAGAGGAAGAATCTCTGATGACACCTGGGATTTTACCAAGAAAGGTTTCCTTCATCAAAACAGAGTCGAGTAAATTAGTCGACTGTAGTTACTGATAAGGATAGAGTTTTTCGCATTTAGTTTAATCAATATAAAAAAACACAACGCACACCAAGTGAACAAATAAATATTATTACGGGTTTATATGAAGGCATCTTGTAGCGATATGTCTAATGACTATGCGTAAATGTACCGCTGTTCGACATTATGTATGTTATGATCTGGCACTCTTGTTGTTACCGGAAGTCTCTTAAAGCCGAGGTGAAGAAAATCGCATAAACTCGTAGTGCGATTAGTAACAATTGGTGCGCACTGCGTATATCTGCACTGTAATGCAATGAGAGTAAAATAGCATTACTACTTCTAGGAATAAGGGTGAAAGCACCCCGTGAGCACTATAGCGTACTTGAACTACCAAACATTAGCATGTATGCTATATAGCCTAGACCGCAGACAGTATACAGAAGTGAATTTGTTCTATTATAGCTTCTTTTAGATACTTTCCGTTCCCTCCATCGCGGTCGTGTGTAGTGGTAGTGTCAGTGGCAGTGGCAGTAATGCTTTTGGTTAGTGATAGTCCACAACAGCAAATATATCTTTGTGGAAAGCGCATAGATGTTACACGCATTGTTGGAAATCTAACAGCCGTCCAAGAAATTCTGCACTGAACGGTGCTTCATCAAAACGGTCGTAACTACAAAGCTATTCTTCGCTCGCGTACAATCGATTCACACTTTGTCTATCGAAGCCTCTTAGGTTATTGTAATCATTCAGATCACTTTGGTTTCTCGAGCAGCGCAATCACCCGTGTATTTTCCTCTTTTTGCAAGTGCTGCGCTTAACTACGGGAGCCGCTACACACACTAGCTGTCCTTTTTTTTTTTTGCATTTTTATTTTTATTTTCTTTCCTCATATTCTGAAACCAAGAAGATCCTTTATTTTCACCGGCGTACTTGCCACAGTATCGATCCTTCTCCAAACCAGAATTACCTTCTACAACTGCCATTCACACATTCATACACTCGCCTCCGGTTTCACCTCTATAAATATATATATACTTAGACGCACACCTCCTTTGCAAACCCTTCTCGCTGCTCCTCGATTTCTTCCGCGCCGTTTCCCTTTCACACATCTTTTTCACCCGATCATTGTCAGTCAATCAATCAATCTAGATCTCCATTAATGATTTCTACTCTGTCATGTCTACTCCCATAGTCAAGCGCAGCGCTAGCACTTCCACACATAACCACAGCAATATCAACCATGAGCCCAGTCTCTCATTAAAGATACCAAACAGCAGCCTCGATACAATGCTCGCTAATAACAATAACAGTAACGCTAACCCGAATCATTCTAATAACCACTCACTTAGCGCTAGCGCCAGTTCTTCTGTTTCCTCACCGTTGAAATGGAGATTGGGCTCAAGAAAGCTGTCGCTGTCTCACCGTGATTCCAAAGACTCTAATACCAAAGATACTGCCAGTATAAGTAGCGGCGAGAACAGTCAATTTCATGGCCATTCTTCTACTTACAGTTCTCATAGCACCTACTACAAACATCATCACAATAGTACCAGCTATCATCAAACCTACAATAATCAAAATCATACTCTCAAAAACCACCATAGCACACACAGTACGCACAGTACGCACAGTACGCACAGTACTCATAGTGCTCATAGTGGCTCTAGCTATCATCCAGGAATGCCTTTGACTTCCCCTCAGCTGCTGTCTCCCAAAGTTAGCATCACATCGCCGTTGCAAGCTAGAGCTAAACCAGCAATGACCAGCTACGAGGCCTCAAGAATGTATTTGAAGCAATCTGCAAGGAACAGCAGTAATAGTAATAACAGTATGGCAGGGGCATCTATGGCGACTGCTTCATCGGGAGGCGGATTTGCTAATATCAATTGTAATAATGGCTACTATGGTAGTAGCAACAGCAGCAACATCACTTATAATAACAACAATATCATTAGCTCACCTCTTACAACCCCAAAATCAGCTACTCATTTGAAACATGGCATACATAACAGCGGTTCTTCCCATACCACAATCAACGCTCAAGAAAATAGTAACAGCAATATCAGTAATAACAATAACTCTTACAAGCCAATCCCTTCGCCATTTGATACCTCTTCTTCTAGTTTCGCCAAGTCCCCTATTCTGCAAATGATGATGAAGTCGCCAAAAGTTAATAAAAAGGCTAGTACTTCCAGCTTTACCTCCATCATTCCAAAAAAGATAAGGAGTAACTCATCAACATTCAATAATAATAATAACAATGATGCCACACTCAGCAAAGGGAAGAAACTCAAGAATAAGCTCTCTGATTTAGACTTGCACATGTACAAAAGAACTTCAGGCCAAAACTCGTCATCTTTAAATTCACAGCCTCCACCAGTGCCCAAATCTATGCCTTCATTATCTGATGTCGGTCAAATCTCGAATGGCCACCAAATGTACCAGTCATTACAACATCGCACTATTGGAAGCAGTCTTCAAACTCAGCAGCAGGCGCCGTTACCATACGCAATCAAATCTGTCCATAATCAAACTTCAAATCAAGTGGCACATGATAAGCTATCCCATGGTCATTCAGCTAACCATAACCAACCTTCAAATAGTGCGACTAGTGCAACTAGTGCCTCAAAAGATAGGCAAAACTTGAAAGATAAGAACTTTATAATATGTGATGAAAAGCTAGAAATGGTATTACAAACTTCGCCCACTCAAGTGGAAAAAATTATTGAGCTTCGTTGTGGGTGCTTTTGTCACGAAGATTGTTTACGCTCCAGTGTTCAATTTGAAAAAGAGAAATCGATGACTGACTTAGCAGTTGGTAATAAAGGACTTAATTACAACAAATTGCCATTAGCTGAAAAAGCGTTTCCGATTTGTTTCCATTGCGAAGGAACCACTAAAGCAGTACCAAAGAGTCAAGATTTAATGGACGAGTTTATTACTGAATATGCTACTTATGAGCCAAAGCCAGCGCTAATTAAAAACATCGCTTTTGCTAATGGTAAATCAGCAACAGCAATAGCAGTCACTAATTCATTTTCAGTTGCACCGCCTCAACGGCCAGCAACGGCCCCTTCAGCTGGTGATGATAGTGGTAACGCCGATATTAGTACTTTTAGTGGTAGTCCTGGTACTAAACTCAATGTGAATACTAGCTTCTTATCTAATAGCCCATCGCACAACCCTTACCAGAATATCAATAGTCCTAGCAGCACTTACAACAAGTCTTTGCCGTATATACAAAAGCAAAGCTTAAATACTAGCAATCAAGTAGTGGCAAATAACCCATACATTCAAAACACATTAAACGGTATAGGAACTTTCGCTCCAAGAAAAGATGCCTCTTCTGCACAGCTATCAAGTAGGACGAATAGCGTCAATAATGTCAGTATCGCAAATACTCCCAATTCAGGTAAGCCCGCTAGCATGGCTAATACCATTAATAACAATGCTGACACAGCTATTACTCCAACGCAGACACCAATTTCTAGAAAGCAATCCAATCCGAGCATCAATCAAGGACCGTTACCAATAGTAACGAGAAAGAAACCCACTACTAACATCGTTTTGAAAGGCAGTGGTAGTCCACTAGCTAATAACAAAAAGCACCATCAGTTTCAGTTTCAAGTTACTAGACAGGCACCACTGCCTCCAATCAGCATCAATAGCGCAGAGCTGCGACAACAACATATATCTAGGCTCAATTCAAAAGCTTCGAGCTTAAGCTTGGGCAGTAGTCGTAGAACCTCACCATCCAAAAGGCTACAATCTGACAATACGAGTGGCAGCAGCAACAGCAACTTTGGCAAAACAAGCAATGCAAGCTCTGGATCTGTATCCCCAGCAAAGCAACAGTCCTCATCAACGTTACAGAGAAACAAGAAAAATAATTTGTTTATCGATATTCCAACTGCAAAAGCCGGTAAAGTTATCAAAAATAATAATGGTATCAATAGTAATATTGCTGGTACCTCTGATGCTAGTAGCAAAAGAAGGAGCATGCATAATTTTTCGTACGAAATTCTTAATCAGCAAAGCAGTGGTAGTAGAAATGGCATTGTGGCTGTTTCTCCAACTTCAGCTTCTCCTAGTTCTGTGTCTATGATGAGCAATTATAGCAACAGCAAGCCTAAGGCCGTTGGTACTATGGCTGAATTCCAACCACCGCCACAGATAGTGCCTAGTACCGGGAAATTAAAACCAAAGGCGAAAACAAAAAATAGAAGCAGAAGCAGGACAAGAACAAAAACGCGCAGCAAGCAGTATAGCATATACACTGACTCTAACCGTTCTAGGGGGTCTTCAGTTTCAGCGGTTTCGTCAGTGGTTTCTTCAGTGTCTCGCTCACCATCACCAACTGTTTACGATTTCCGTCACAATATTAACAGTAACTATAGCAATAGCAACACCTTATCAAGATCTAATTCTCTTAGCTCATCTTATTCACTTCTGACCACTAGCAACACTTATTCCCAACACAGTACAACTGATGGGGAAGATGACGAAGATGACGAAGATAGCAGAAATACTTTAATCAATAATAGAAAGATTTCACTTACTACTTTGAGGGAGAAATTTGTGGCCCATTTGAGAAACACCTTGCTTGACAAGACCAAAAATGAGGAATTCGATATTGATGATACTACGTTGCTGACATTTGGTGAATTAAGGCTCGTTGATCGACTACTGATCTCTGTCAACACCATTGATGCTTCTAAATTCAGCGACAAGATCGTATATTTGTTCAAATATCGGTTGTTGCTTATTGATGTTCATTATGACAGTTTCATTTCATTAAAATTGGATCCTATAGCTAAATCTCCAAAGATGGAGATTTCGTCTACATCCATCATAAAGCTAGATTTTTCTGCTGGTTCTGTTACTGACCCACTGACTTTATCAACATCAACATCAACAAGGGCTAAAGCGAACCGCAATCGCAACATTAATGCAGTTTACATTTCTATCGAAGAAAGTATGAATGACGTTATCCAGAAATGGGCCGGTGCAATGTGTGATTACGAATGTAGCTTCCCACCAGAGTTCTTCACCAGTACTTTGCTCGAATTGGCCAATAAGTTTTTCAATGAAGGCCAGCAACAGCAACAGCAACAGCAACAAGGCCTGCTGGTCTCATCTCCAATCGGTGATAGTGGTGATGTGAATACTGGGAGTGGTATAGTATTCCAGCATAATACAGAGTCACAATCTACTTTGAACGTTATCGATAGACGGTCTGCAAGACTCCATAATAGCTATAATAGATTATCAAACAGCAGTGTATTTTCTGATGTTGGTGCTAATAGTAAGACCAATGATAGCCGCAATAGCAAAAACACAAGGGCTAGTTTTAGAGAAAGCAATTGCCATCGTGCTTTCAAAACTACCCCGCAAAGCTTGTTGTTTTTTGTTAATATAGACCAGAAGTCACTATCCGATAGTCATAAGTCATTGCTTATCAACATCATGAAGACCTTACTGTTTAAAATTGGAGAGATTGAGATTGTTAAAACTATCGATAATTTTGAGACTCATATAGGGAGCTGTTCTGATGTTTCAGATACGCAGCTTCTTGATCTTTTTGGTAAAAGCAGAGCTAGCTCTATTGACAGCGACGATGAGTCATTCAATGTAAACAGCTACATTGAAAAATTTTTGCAAAGTCACAAACTGGTTATGGTTCAAAACAAACATCGGCACCCTGACATTGGAGTTTTGTTACTTTCTACCGCAGAAATTGTTTCTCCACCACCTATCAATTTTACTGTTCAGAAATCTTATGTCCAAGTTGGCTTCACGCTGGGTATAAATTACTCTAAAAAGCAAGCTCGTAATCTTCATCATTCAAATGGCAGAGGCTCATCTGTGGCTACTTCCTATTTGCCTAATAGCGTGGTAAGCGTGCCAGTCTGGGATAACTTGATGGAGGCCATTTGTAAAGGATTTCACATTTCGTTCGATAACGACAGCTCATCAGGTGTTGACGAAAGTGAAAGTGAAAGTGATAGCAGTGAAAGTGATGATGTTGAAAGTGATATTGATGTTGAAAGAAATGAAACCACGAGAATAGATTTTGATGAAATAAGGGATAAAAAGCCAGCAGAACAGGCACACATGCATCAACAGACGCAACTAACGAGTATAAGAACTAATTCTATTATTGTTGATAATGGCCATGTTGTTGTAAATAGTGGTGACGAAAGTGAAGAAAATAGTGAAGAGAATGACAGTTCTGATAATGAAAGCGATTATGATAGTGATGATAGTACCAAAGAGCAGCTTTTGAAGTTGAAAGAGGAAGGTTTGTTAAAAGATGATGCCTTGCTTGGAAAGCATAATGTTGGGATCCTGACACACGAGCTTCTGCTGCTGCTGCAATCACCTGGCAGCAATAACAACATTGGCAAAAATAGCATTGGCAACCGCGATAGTAAGTATGGTAATAACAATGTTACGGAGGCTGTTTTCAATGACACATATGACAATAACAGCATAGATGACTACGAATACGTTGAATCTTCTGATTCAGATTCGGGCTCAGATTCAGAATTCGATTCAGATGATAGTACAAAGGAACAACTCCAACGAATTAATCAAAATGAGTTATTGCGGAGTCTTGATAAATATAAGCGCACTGGCGTGGAGCAATACAAGAGTGATAACAGTGAGCTTGATGATGTTGATTTATTACATTCAACGGTTCAAAAATCAAAAGGTGACGATGTTGATGAGACTACGTTTCGACACAATGAAAATAAATTGGCTGAAAGCCCTGATGAACCAAATAATGATGAACTTCAAAAATTTATTACAATGCTGCATACTGAAAATATAACTCATCAGAAAAAGCTTTTAAGCCCTGTTTTTCTTGAAGGCGAAGCTGCCAAAAGTGCCGATAACAGTCAGCAGCCATCAAAAAATGACCAGAGCGACGAACGAAAAAAAGATAACAGCAGTCTGGAAATTGCTCCCGCGAATGATTCAAGACGTTATTTAAACCTTAATAATATAAAATCAGATAATGATGTAAAACTAGATAATGATACAGATCCTTATATTGCAAGTACCGTTGTCATTACAAACCAAGCACCAAGGAAATCCAGTTTTGTCCAAAATATGGCCAAATTGTTTCAAAATGGTGACAGCTTATCATCGATGCCAAATCGTTGTCCCTCTTCAGCGCCCTTGTCTTTTCCCTTGTTGAAAGCTAGCGACCCAAGCTTAGCTTCAGCTGGACTACAGACTAATACTTGTACCAACAAATCCGCAACTGCTAACTTTCATGCTAAATCTCGATCGATGAATGTGCCGAACAACCACAGCGATAATATTCACGATAAAGCAAGAAGTATTAAGTCTAGCATTGTCAATAATGGTGCTGCTATACCAACTGCATTTGTGAATAAAATTCATACCCCGGCAAGTTACGCGCATCGGAACAGCAGCAGTAGCTCTAGCCTAAATACTGGGTTTTTGAGTAAGAATAACGGCAGCAGTAATGGTATTGGAAGTGGCAGTGGTAGTGGAAATATCACAAAAAATATAAATACAGATGATCATAGCGCGGGCGTTGCTAAGGTCGGTGTTGATGTTTCTGGTAGTAGTACTGATGGTGGTGAACCAGAGTTCAGTGTTACTACGCCAAAGGATCAAATAATTCATGATGTGGGCGCTGTTGGTGGTGATTCCACTTTTGCTCTTTGTAGTTCAAATGGTGATCAAACTTCTGCCGATCAAAATACATCCAGTATTGAATCCAAAAAGGAAAAAGATATCAAAGTCGAAGAAAAAGGTGCAATAGAAGATTCTATTGCCGATAAAAAGGTTTCGTATAACAACACATTTGATATGAATACTAGCAATGATAAACCTACTAGTGACGTTAACAATACAAGGTCCCCAACACCTCGATGGAGTGTGTTGTTCCAAGGTATTGACAAAGAATGGGAATCTCTTCAAGACGACGATGAAGGATATTCAAGATACAGCAAGTGGAAGACCCTTAGCATGAATGGTTCGAAAGCTGATGATCCAAATCAATAATAGGCTCACGGGAATCTTACCCACCAATACTTTTCACTATGTTCATTTGAATCACATTTATTTAAAACAATTGTGAGACAATTGCATGCTTGCTCTTTAGTACTAATTCTATAGTAGCTCTGTGTTTTTCTTGCAAGAACCAGGATTAAACAAGTATGCTCATTTGTTTGTATATCTGAATTAGTTTGACTTTACTTTCTTATCTCTTGAAACATGCTCTCAATTTATTACAAGCATTGCTGCTTTCCTTCTTGAGTACACCAAATTTACAACCTTCATGGATTTTCTTTGTAATTTAGATCTAATATCTAGAAAACTTCATGCTTACTTTGTTATGCAGCCAAAGTTTTGACTAATTATTTGAAGCTTATCATGTTCCATGTATAGACTAATATCCATAATAATAAAGGACACCCGAATTAAAATTATCAGATTATTTGAAAATAGTAGGAAGTAAATCATCTAATCATGTTTTGTTTTTTTTTTTTGTCAAATGTATATATTCCGCCATTTTCAGTGAGCCAATCGTGCCTTGTAGACGGAGGACACAACATTTTACATTCATATGTCGCTATGAAAGCACGCGTTATCAGACAGAGCTAGATACATACTATTCATTATTGACCAATGGAAATCGGTGAAATGTGAGAATGTGTTATTATTCTATTTTATTTTCATTTATTATTATTAGCACAAAACATGGTGTTTGTGTTTCTGTTTTGCTGCATTGTAAAAGTATTAGTTCTACATAATGAGAAGTTTTAAATACACTAGTATTTTAGTTGAGACAGATATTCAACTGTTCTTTTGCAAATATTGTCATTACGTAGACTAAAAAATATCACCCTTTACTAAAATCAAGAAAATAAGGAATTGTTAACGTCGCCTACGCAATTTATACATGAAATGATTAATGATGTAGAGAGTTTAAATACCTAAACACAGTTTTAAGGAATGCTTTGATCAAAAGATAAAAGTTTAGAGAACGCAGAAATGGAAAAAGAACAATAAAATAAAACATAAAAAAAAAATAAAAAATAAAAAAAATAAAAAAACACTCACAGGATATGTTCACGGTTTTAAATAGCTAAATTTCAAACTAAATTGCAAACTAAAAATTAAAAAATGCTAACTTGAAACTATTATGGCTAAAGTAGCAAAACACATATTGATATATCATACGATTTGAATATCCTCATTGATAGTGAAATGACTAAATCTTCCAATTTCGTTTAAAATATTTAATGCCCATAAATCCTTTTCCTGTCTGGACCGTGCCATGAATATCATGCTACGGCCTTCTGTGCCTAACCTATTGACACTCTTAATAATACTTTCTTCGACCCTATGCATTTTTTGTTGTTGTAATTGTACCACGGATGTTTGTGTTGAAATTCTTTGGCTTTTTTTATTTGAAATGAAACCTGGCTTAGTATTCGATGCTGGGTCTCGATCGTCAACCTTATCAAATACGTTTAGTGACCCGATAGATTTTTCTGTCTCTGACAGTTTTCTCTTGGATGCTTTTTTAATCAAACGCTTGGTACCTATCCAAATGGTAAAACATCTAGAAGTTTCATCTTCTGCCGACTTCCAGCCATCGAGATAGATTTTTGGCAATGGGTGATGACCGGGATTCATGATGTCAAACTGCCGGTCGCGGTGCAAAAGGTTGGCTGAAGTTAACTTTCCAGAGTATAAGTAGCAGTTACGCAACGGAATGCTCAAATGATGTTGATAATCTGCACAGGGGATTGACAGATTGCTGAAACTGCTTCTTTTATACATTTGATAAAGAATTAAGTACCCAGGAGATAGCACAACGTAGTATTTTTCAAAGTTGGCGTGCTTTCTTGGCTTATAGTATAGTTCTCCATGATAAAGTATGTTCTTTAAAACCGATAATGTGTTGATATTGTAAATGCTAGCATCCAGAATTCCTTTTTTTAGCTCCCAGCTAGATGCTTTTTCCACAAATATTGGTTCAGCATACTCTGAAATTCCCAAAAGATTAACATTAACATCCCTGGTATATTTGGCTCTAGATAAATCTTCTTCTTTACGAAGCTTCCAATATTCAGATAACTTGTTTAAGCGAGATACCCATTCGTCTCTAACCGGTTGGCTGCAAGCTTCGAATGTAATACACACGTTACTTTCAAGCACCACTTCAAAAAAAGCATCATTTCCTGAAGCCCAGTAAAGATTTGTTCTTTTCCATTTGCTAGCGTTGGTGGGGCGCACTGTGCTGACATTGCACAAATCTATCACTCCTTCTGACTTTAGCATATGGAAATTATTTCTCTTTGCTTCTAAAAGTGCAGTGCTATCGTGCACGTAGAACTCAGCATCGTTAATATCAGGTCTTAGCCACTCAAAATGGTCATTTTCGTCTATTTCAAAATTTTGCATTTGGTAAAACTCAGGTAAAGTTTGCAAAACCTTGCGTAGCTCTTTAGCATCAAGTTTTTCATTTGCCTCAACATCGTATAGTTCTCTAATTGGTGGTAAAGCATTGAAATATGAAGTATAAAATAAAAACCCTCGGTTAGTGAAAAAGTATTTTAAGTAAGTAGTTTTGTTGTGTAGAACTGAATAGACATCGTTACCGGCCTGGTCTGATAATTTGTACAAGAATCCTTCTACTGGAATGGGCTCATCAATAAAATTACCTTTGTAGGATATTGCGCGAGTTGGATAATGTGTAATAATTCGCAATTCTAGTGTGTAGCTATTGCACATTGCATTGTATTGCCACATTATATTCTGATTATATTCTCCAATCCATTCTAGTCTATCATAACATTTCCAAGCTAATCCCAATTTATTCTTGTAATTAGTAGCATTCGCTAGCCACCCTGTAATCTCTGGGAAATTGTATTCAACTTCTTTTAGTCTTTCTAGAACAAGATCAATAATAACAGATATTGATGTCGAGTTTTCAATTCTATATCCGTACTTGTCGTAAGACAATGACAAATGGCTCAATGACTTACTTTCTTCAATGATTTCTTCGTATGCATCTGCAGGTACGAGTATATCAATTCCAAAGTCCAAATCTGGAATAGTGATTTTCATAGTTGAGGATTTGGATAAGCCCAACGATGTCTGAATGAAAAGGTACCAGTCAATTGACGCGAACTGTGAAGCGCATTTAAATATATATACTTTCACGCCACGTTCACTACCGCCGCCTCCTCCTCCTCCTTCTTCCTCATTAACAGGAAAGGAAATAGCCACAGACTTGTCCAAAGTGTTATAAAAGCTAACTTTGCAGCTGCGGATATCTAGCACAAAATCAAGTTGTTTCTTTCTCCTGCGGCTATCTTTCATTTGTGAGGCCTTCTCTTCATATCTAATGCTCCGATTGGTATAAAACTGTATTAACAACGGTAACTCAATGTCTCCAGTAGATCTAGCAACGACAACATACTCTTTCCACCTTTCAAGGGTTCTTGATTGATACGAAGCAGCATCACTTAGATTTTTTTCAACCGCTTTAACGTTGGGTAAAAGCTTGACCATTACTAACATTTTTTGAACTTTTACCATCTCTCCAACATGAAATCTGCCAAATAATTTAGACAATAGTTCTACTCTCTCATTATAAAGTTCATCTTTAAAATGCCTTGCCTTTGAGACTGTTTTGTGTTTCATTTTATGAATAATTTTCGTATGTTCTTTTCCGTGACTCTGCTTCTTGAAATTGAAAGGGGTTTCTGTACTTTCCTGCGCATCTCCAGGTTCAGGAGCAAGTTGTTTTATAACATAAGCAACCGGGTCTTTTTTGCGGTTTTCCGTTCTGGTAGAATGTAGTTGTTTCGCCTTTTCATGTTTGTTTTTTGCCAGGAGCTTTTTCTGTTCTCTTTGTTCTATTTTATGTTGTTTTTTGTCATCAGTTCTAATATTATCTCTATTATTGTTGAACGCTACTTTTTTGGGCACTATGCCCCCGTTTTTCATACCTCCCTTAGTTATAGCACCCTTGAATTGGCCTTTATTTGTAAACCGTAAGCTCTTGTGCTCTTTTTTCTCAAGAAGCTCTAGCGTTTCACGCTTTGGACTTGGACTGGTAGTATTAATATCAGATATTGACAGACTTCTCCTTAAATGGCGACAATTTTTACCAAGGGTTTTGCCTTTCAGCAAATTCATTTCAGATTTAACTTTTCTGCTAGCTTTATCAAATGCACCATTTGACATTTCCCATTGCTGTTTAAGTGAGTAGTTTGCTGTATACTGCACATTGTCAAAGAAATTCTTAACTTTCTTGTCTTTGATATGGTAAAATAGTTTCATAATCTTCAATTTTGGCTGAGGAGCCCAAACATCAGGGATTCTTCCTAAAAAAACGACAGTTGATTCTTTTGCAACTTGTTCTGGTGTTGCATACAAAAGTCTGAACGATGTGAATGACGCCTTGGGTATTAGTATTCTTTGCTGACGTTGAGCTAACCGAGCCTCATCATTTTCATCGTTGTCAACGTTTGTGGTTAAACTAGTGCTATACTGCCTGCTCGTCATATCAGAGCTGTTCACGGTTAATCTGCTTTGCATTTTCGCCACGCATCCTCTCTGGTTATTTGTATTTGGCAGTGATATGCTGCCAGGGCCCACCGTTGTCTGTTAATCAATGTGGTACCTTTTTTTGTTATTTGGCACTGTGATCTGATTAGATGACTTGCTTTTTTTGAGTCTCATTCATTTCAAGCGTTAACAGAGAAAAGAACCGCGATTTTGGAGTGCGCGTATATATGCACACATCTGCGTTTAAACTGCCTCTATCATATTATATATGCATTGGTGTTCTTTTGCATATGTGATAATATGCGTACTAACGCATGTTTCACTAAAAACATCCCTTTTTCTTTTTGTGGATCAGATCCAAACCTACACGCTCTCTTTTTGCGGAAAAAAAAAAAATCAGCCATGGTGGTCGACACCTTCGCGTGGTAAGCACGAACCTTCGTCAACACTTTTACTTCATCTTTTCTCAGTACTCGATCTTAGTTGTTTATCAGTTTTTGGACCTATCAAGCATCCGTATTTGGCTCATCTGTGTCTTTTCAGAGTTGACAACTTCTACAGTTTGAAGATAGATGGGACCTAAACCTACAGAAAACGGTGAGTCGGAGACTCACTTGGGACCTCATTGTACAGCGTTCAAGGAGTTTCTCTCTAACTCATCAGAAATCAAATCAGACAGACATGCAAATTCGTCGAGGACAAAGAAAGCTAGAGAGAAGTTGTTGAAGCTTTCCACTGAACAGTTTTCTGAATTGAGTACCGATGTTTTTGATGAGTTAAATAGACGGTCTGACAAGTCACCCGAGAAGCCTGGATACTTGTTAGCCAACGACCAATTTCATCCCAAGCGCAATCAAGCAAGACGGAAGTTAGCTTCTCTTCCATCATCCAGATTCAAGGACTTGGTCACTGATATGCTTTATGAGGTTGAAAGAAGGGGTTTGGATACTGAAAAACCGACAGATCCTGACGCTTCAAATGATCACTCTACTGCACATATAGGTATTCAAGCTGGCACTGTGATTCCTACAAAATCAACTTTAGCTTGGAGTAGCGATGAAGAGGATGAAGATATTTCAGAACGGAAAGTTGAAAAACCCAAGCCTGTTCTGCCCAAAGCCATTTCGAATTCTAACTCTAATATTCAGCATAGTAGTCAGCAGAACAGCTCGCAGTCTAGGTCAATTCAACCGCATCATAAAGTTACAAACAGTGATGCAAGTAATGACTTTGCTGTTGAGTCTCCGCAAGCTCGAAGCCACAACAGAAATATTAGTGAGCATTCATATCTGCCGCCTTCTAAGCGCAAGTCCGTGGATGACCGTAAAGACAGAGAAATTGAGCTTTTATTAGCGGAAGGAAACAAAATGGATAAGACCATCACCCTACATGAACAAACTATTGAAACCCTTAGGGCTGATTTGAGAAAATTGGAGCTGGAAAAAAGCGAATTGCTGCGGTCTAATGAAGACAATCGCTCCAAAGTTTTTCTGCTTGAAAGAGAGTTGGCAGGAAATAAAGGGCTTCTTGATCTGTTGCGCAACGAACAAAATTCGAAGAGCGTAGGCTCAGAAAGTAAAGTATTGGAGCTTCAGCAAGAAATTTCAAAATTAAACTTTACCATTTCTAACTTAGAGAGAGAAAAATCGGCAGTCGAGAACTCCTATATTAAGTTGAAAGACGATTATGAAAAGGCTAATGGAGAATACAAGAGTATTTTAGATGACTACAAGGTATTGCAAGAGAAGTATAACTCTGTTTTGTTGTCAGAGGAGGAGGTGAGAAATGAGGTCAATGATGAACGGAAAAAAAATGTTACTAAAATCAAGAAACTTGAAACTGAAAACAGATCTCTTTTAGATCAACTTGAAGCCTCGAAGGCACAACTTGAGTCTCAGAAAGTTAAACAATTTGCATTGTCTAGAGGTCTACCTTCAGAGTTGAATTCGAAAGATTCTCTTTCAGAAATAGGTAAGATTGAAGATAGATTAGAAAAGGTAAAAAATAAGAATATTAACGACGACAATGAATCAGTAGAGGGGCTTAAACTTCAGATTCTAGACTGGCAGAAAAGATATCAAGATTTGCGTTCCGAATCTTTGAAACAGTCTATGACTAGCGGTGCTAATGAAACACTGTTATCATCTTTGACAATAAAGCCTACGGATCTCTCTGAAAATTCCATGGAGCAGTTTGTCGATCCTGGTGGTTTAATTTCATTGAAAAGTATTGTTGATTTGAATTCTTTAATTTCTTCGTTCTTGCTTATTATAAATGATGATAACCTTAGCACCGATCTATTGTTCGAGACTATCACTAAAATAACAATAATTGCAGGTAATATTGCAAGTGAAGGTGAAACTATTAACAATGGAGAATATTCGGCTCTTATCAAAGCTTCTGTCTCTCATGCCATTACATCGACCAGATTCTATGCGGTCCATGGGAGAACTTTGCCCAAATTGGTTGTTGAGACCGCAATTAGTGAAATTGCCTTTAGTGTTTGCAATTTGGTCTCATCAGCCAAGGCTCACAAAGCGGGAGGCAATGGTTTTACTACTTTGATTGGAGACGTCCCTTCAAAAGGACAACGCTCACTTAATGCCGGTGACTCTTTTGGTGAAGACGCTAATGGGTCTGAAGAGAGCATTCCGAATGTACGGCCTTTAAGGATGGCCAAGAAGAATGGACAAAATCTGTCACCAATTATCACCACTAAACGGGAAAATCCATTTACCACCAACTTTTCATTGAGTCCTAACTTGATTGCTATGTCGGCGCCTAAGTTTTCCTCATTTGGTGCCAATAATGACCACAAAAATAGCTTTGGTGTATCATCTAACCATGAGAGCAATAATTTGAAAAACAGTCCACAACTTGATTCTAAAAGTGGTCAAAATCATACAAATGGCCCGGGTTTGACAAGTAATTCTAGCAAATTCAATGATTCTGGGCAAGAAGCCAAAGGGATTTTTAACACACTTAACCTAAGCAAGTCTAGCAATAAGGTCACTGACTTGGATTTTGAAGCTGAGCCAACTATGAATGAACTATCTCCTAATTTTATTAGCAAATCCGTTAGTGAAAAGAGTAGCGCAAGTCCGGCTGCCCGCTCCTATGAGAAAACTGAAAGCGAACGAGGCACAGATGGTGTTGCTTCTAATTTGAATTATACAAATGGTAACAACCTCAAAGACGCTGTTGACGCTACATATTCTGCAACTCTGGAAAATCATGTTGACAGCTTTGCGACATTAAGTAAAAGTACAGAGTTAAATCGCAGTAGTAGTACTTCAAGTAACACTGGTTTTGCTGAAAAAGCCGAACAAGGAACGCATAACAAGAATACCGATTATGCTCATAATGATTACGGTCGGAAGCTGGCCGAAAATGGTAATTTGCAAAGCTCTAAAGATGATGGTATTAAGAACAACAAATTTGAGTCTAAAAACATTGTGAAGAAGTCAATTATTAATTCATTTGACAATAATCAGAATAGTAAAAACTCTTCAACCCACGATATTAGCAATTTATCGCAAGATACTAAAGAAAGGGATCAAAGAGAGCAGCAAAGTGTGAGTCAATTGAATAGTCTGTTGAATAGACAAGAAAACGGTCAAGAAAGTGGCCAAGGAAGTGACTTAGTAAACGGTCTATTTAATAGTCAAGAAAATGGACAAGTGCATGATAAGAAGGATGGTCAAGCAATTCACAAGGAAAATGGTCATGTAACAGATCAAGAAAATGGACAAGTGCATGATAAGAAGGATGGTCAAGCAATTCGCAAGGAAAATGGTCATGTAACAGATCAAGAAAATGGCCAATCTGGTCATCAGAAAGATGATCAAGAAAATGGACAAGCAATCAATCAAGAATATAGTCAGAAAAATGGGCAAGTAAATGGACAGATTAATTATCAAAGCAGTGAGCAGGTAAATGGCGAAAGAAATGGACAAGAAAGTGATCAGCAATTGCAGCAAGTAGTGCAAGATAGCGATTTACTGCTTACCAAGGATATAATACCTGAAAAGTCATTAGACCAAAAGAAAGATAGCTATGCAAGCTTGAAAAATGACTCTAGTTTAAGGTTATCTAATCAATCAACTCCAAAAAAGGGCTCCATATCCAGTTTGAAAGACAAATTCAACAAAGATGCCTCTAAAGACGGCTACGAAAGACCAGTGACTAGAAACATGCCAACTTCCAAGGGCAGTATCTTATCTAGGGTCAGGCAATTAGAGGATTCACTGAATCATAGCAGTCCAAACTCGTCCCCTCACAATTCACCAAACCCAGTTAAACCGCTGTCTGATATAATGGTTCTGAAATTTGGCGGCAGATCAGTGTCTGGAAATTTGAAAAAAGAAGACTCGCGCAACTCATTAGATAATAAAACAACTGAAATCAACGGCAATAGTTCCTCAAATAGCTCATTTAGTGGCTCTCCAAGAGCTCACAAAACGAAGAATGAGCCAATACCACAAGTAAGTTCTAACCGCAATATTACCCCACTGAAAATTATAACCCAAAAACCTAACACTGAGGTCTTTAGCAGTAATGACAATATGCCTTCGCCTTTGCAGGAGACTCGTAAGACAGACAGAACAGCCGAATTTGACATCAATGCCTTTGACATTGCTGACCCTGACAACACATTAGCAGAATTATTGCTCTACTTGGAACATCAAACCGTGGAAGTCATTTCAACAATTCAAACATTATTATCTGCTATTAAAACTCCAGATTCTACAACAGGCACATTGAAGGAGGGTGCTAAGGCTATAGGAGAAGTGGTTGGTCAAATGTTTGATGCAACCAGTGTCTCAATGGCTCAATCGAGAAATGTTCAATTGAGAGAGCACGGTAGATGGGTAGTTCAAAGTTTGGCAGATTGCGGAAGAAGGATGGATATGTTGTGCAGCAATGACAAAAGTGACGATGATGATTACGCGGATAAACACTTCAAACAAAGATTGGCAGGAATTGCATTTGACATTGCCAAGTGCACTAAAGAGCTAGTTAAAACTGTTGAAGAGGCAAGTATCAAAGAAGAGATTGCAGTTATTGATGCTAGATTGAGCAGAAGTAGAGTAGAAGCATAAACTATTGTGATTTAATCTTTACTGAAGATTTTGGTTGTTATTGTTTTTGTTTTTCTTGTTTGTTTGTTTGTTTTTATTTGTTTTTGTTATTTGTTTGCTTGTCAAACTAATTTTATCATCATTATCATTATTTTCAAGTCTATTTTTTAAATCTTTTTTCATACGTTCCTTCCGAATTATTTCCTTTCCTTTCTAGAATTTTTCTATATTATTATTTTATTCTCATTTGAATACCCATTGCCTTTTATAATAGCCTTTTAACTTTTTTTTACCGCCGCTTAAACGAATTAACAAATCCTAGCAACATTTTTTTTTTCTGCTGCATTTGTACTATTGGCTCATCCAATAAAATTTGGGATTAATTTATCGAAAGGTTGTCAAGTTTATTAAAGCCTGGTTAAATACTTGAAATTTGTAATTTCTGGATAAGCGAGATACCATTGTGATGGGACTATCTGATTATTATGCAGCTTGCAAAAGCGCTTGCACAACTCATCGCACCATCGCGCATAACCTAAATAAATATGTAGAGAAAAAATATATATAAGAAAAAATTTTCTAACAAACATAACATCATAAACTTGACGAAGTAAAATATAAACCTAAACGAACCACACTATCATATAAAATGAGTGCCGTTGAGCAAAACCCAAATACTAAGACAGAAAGCTTGCCTAAAAATAAGCTAAAGGGGGAAAGAGTAAATGGGAAATCATGGAAGATTGAAAAGCCGGCATTTAATAAGTCATTAAACCATACGACGAAGAAAGAAAGTTTCAAAGACCGCAAGCAGAAACAAGAGCAGGAAAGGCTTGTGAAAGAAAAGTTGAAGCAACTCAAGCAAGAAAAGGTTGACGAAAAGAAACAAAGAATAGAGGATATTAAAAAACGTAGAGAGGATAAAGAAGAGAAGGAAAGATATGAGAGATTAGCTCAGAAATACCATGCTAAGAAGGTGGAGAGATTACGCAGAAAGGAAAAGAGAAACAAGTTGTTGAATGATGGTAGAAAAAAATAGAGTGGTTTTTCATTTATCTCCAAGTATTAATCATTATAATTTTTTTCTTTTACATACTAGGCGCATGGGTCTTGGTAGTAGTACTATGGCTATTACATTGACTAATATGATTTACTACAGTTATTTACAATTGTTTGCTTTGATCCTGTTGTTTTCATTAAAGAAAGTCGATGGGTTTCCTCGCCATGGTGGGTGCTTGAGGATTGCAGTACTTGCTCAGTTGTTTTGCAAGAATTTACTCACTTGTTGGTGATTACCTGTGGCTGACTGTTTTTCTTATATTGTCGTTTGAAGCCATATATTATTTGTTGCATTGTTATTATTATTGTTCTTTTTTTTGATACTTGAGCGGGCATGTTGTTAAACAGCTGCGCTCTTATAATTTGAAGTTTTATAAAGACTTAGTTTGGGTTTATATGAGGATACTGTAAAATCAATTTTATTTTTTACTAACTACTTGAAATTATATAGTAAGAAACATACACATGTACATGTACAACAGTGTACACTACAATGAATCAGTAATCTGACATACCGTATCGTTCATTGAAAAGAATGTTATACCTAAGCGCAACAACATCAAGCCTCAAACAGTATTCTCATAATATTTACGCCAATTGAAATCATAATTTTGTAGTTGCAAGTTATTCAAACATAGAAACAATAATTGGAGCACCTTTGATTGCATCATTGCTGACAAACCACTTGATTGGAATGTTTGGCAAGTCATTGACCAATTCACCAGGTAAGTTTGACTTTTCTTGTTCAAAGATTTGTTTGATGGCAGGAGCTTTACCTTCACCTTCGGCGACAAAGGCAATGTTTTTAGACTTTGCGAGCAATGGTAAAGTGAAAGTAATTCTTCTAGATGGAGGTTTAGGAGAGTCATTGACATTAGTGATGAGTCTTTCAGTTTCCTTCAATTGTGGGTGGTTTGGGAATAAAGAAGCGGTATGACCATCTGGACCAAGGCCCAACAAAACCAAGTCGAAGCTGTGGTCTTTTGGTAAGAGAGATTCGTATTCTTGTGCTATTTTAGAGTCATTAGTATCATCTTTGTCGTGAATCAAAGATTCGTTGATGGTAAAGATTTCTGGACCTTTAACTTGTTTTTCAGTCAATGCACTCAAGACTTTATCATTGAACAACTTGTAGTTAGAGTCCTCGTGGTTTAATGGCACCAATCTTTCGTCAGAAAAGTAAATTTCCCATTTTTCCCAATGAATTTTGGAAGAGATTTCACTGTTTTCAACTAATGCCAATCTCAAAGTTTTCACCAATGAGCCGCCGCTGATAGCAATTTTAAAAGTATCATTCTTGAGCAAGACCTGGTTTTGAATTCTCAAGATGTATTTGGCTAAAGTGTTAGCCAAGGTTTCGGTTTTGGAATAAGCAAAGACTTCTGCGTCAGACATTTTATGGGTAATTTTGAGTAATTGAGGATTTTAGTTAAACTTAAAGAAGCAAAGCGAAGGCCCTCTTAATAATATTTATTGTTGTTTCGATATATATTCGGTGTAACTACGGTGTAAAATCCGCAAGGGGTCCGCGGCGGTTGCTCAGTGTTGACGACGGAATGTAATTGCTGAGCAAAATGGCGGAAGGCAGTGCGCGGAAATCGGAGAGCAGACAGCGGTGAGGCCCCACAGTGCTCATGATCGGACCACTGCCGGGTTCTCCGCATAAAAGTCTTGGAAGCCGATGTTTTCTACCAACAGAACCAAAACAACACAGCCTGAAAAGAGCATTATATTTACTACTGTTTTCCCACATTGCGCTTTGGATTTCAGGTCACTGACTGACTCTTCCAATTTGTTCTCTTGTTCCTGTCAAGTCGGTCTACCTCTCGACCGCTAGTCTGTCTCACCAACCGAGAAGTCTCATACTGGCCCACATCAGCAGCAATGTCAGATAAAGAGGAATTGATGCGTCAGTCGCGGTTTAACCGCATCTTTTCAAAAGCACATCGATTCTGGAACAGAAACGTCTTGATGATGTTTTTGCGTGTGTACATTATGGTGTTTTTTCTTTATATTGCCTTTTTGTCCATATACTGGGGAACCTATTACAACCGCGGCTCTCGATTGCACCGGCTCAAATTTCTCGCGATAATCGCCGACGACCGGACACTGTCTACTGTGCCCCCGGTTATAGGCAACACCTTTAGCCGGATCATCACCTCCCCCAAAATTGCGCAGTATGGTACTTGGACACTTCAAAATTCTACAAACTATCAGTTCACAAATAGCTCACAGTATTTCAGTGAGCTTCTGCACAAAGTATATATTCAAGACTACTGGGCTGGCTGTGTTGTTATGCCCAATGCCTCTTCAAATTATCTCCAGGCAATCGAGCAGTCTAATGGGACGGTCAACAGCACACTGTTTGTACACTGCATTTACCAAACTGGTGTTGACATGCTTACGGTTCAGTCCTATGTGCTGCCTGTTATTTCGACCATTAGCCAGGCGCTCATGGATTATGCCCCTAACGCGATAATTCAGCCGTTGATCGGAGAAATACCTCAAAACACAAGGGCCGCTACAGTTAGAAAGACTTTGACAAATCCACAATCGGCTAACTTAATTACAGGTCCATTTGTAGCTAGCATTACGGATTTACGGCCTGCTTCATATGCGCCATTCATGGGAATTATTTATGTGGGACTCATTTACACTTGCGTTATATCAGTTCAGCTTTTTAATTTCACAGCATTTGTGCATGATAAGCTTCAAGATAAGCTACACAAGAGGTCATATTTCTTTTACAGGTTGGGCTCGTCACATGTGCTTTACGCTGCTTTAGGTCTCGCATTTACATTGGTTGTAGTTGCATTTAGACTTCCTTACAATGCAACATTTGGTAAATCTGGGTTCTTGGTCATTTGGGCAGCTTCATACTTGAATTTGGCGGCCTTGGGTGGTATCAACGAAAATATTCTCTTAAATGTGATTAGTTTTGATCGGACATATATTGGTTTTTACATTGTGGGGTTCCTCATTATCAACATATCACCAATTATGTCGGAAGTTACCATTAGTCCCAAATTTTACCGCTATAGTTACGCTTTACCAGTGTACAACTATCAAAAAATCTTAATCATTTGCTTTTTTGATACGACAAAGCGCAGACTAGGCAGATATATAGGTATTCTAATTGCTTGGGTGGTTGTAACAAACATTGCTGCGCCTTTCAGCATGAAACTCTCGAAGAAGAATGCTGCAAAGTTTGCCAAGCTAAGAGAGAGTTAGATTTTAACCCTTTATTATTCTTTATTCCTTTTTCTTTATTTGTTTTTTTTTTTTTCTTTTGTATCGGTGGGTTGGTAGGCTTGGTTGGGTTGTTTGGGTGTTTGTTCATTTTTCTGCTTGTGTTTTCTTTTTATTTTATAATATTCTGTGTTCCATACATTTTTGTTTTTTTTTATTTGTCTTTTTTTATAAAAAAAAATTATGTATATTAGAGATATACAAAAAATCCAATGCTTTATGTAATTAATTATTCTATTTGAAGCGTCTATAGTTTGTAATTTCAGCAGAAGCACAATGCTTTTAGCTGGTTGATAATATCATGCAAATTGAGTGGTTTGAAGATGCGCCAGTTGGAACATTTTGTTTATAAGATATGATATAATGAACAGTTATTGGTAGGTATTGGAGGCTTAAAATTTAGCCTTTTCTATTTTTTGAAAGGATCAAAAATGGGTATTTGGAAGTCTTTCTTTGTTGGTAAAACTGTAGTGGTTAGAGTTGTGCCGAGAGGTGTGGTTATGGGCTGAGCACTACTAATCGGTACTATTGTCATCAACAAAAATGACGCTATAATTAAATCAACTGTGTAATGCATCTAGCTTTTTAAAATAAATTCAAACAATTTTGCAAATTATAGTGCGTAGTTTTGAACATCTAAATAAATATACAATCTAGGTTGAGTACTCGGTTGCTTCCTACGGCAAACCATTCAGTATATATATATATATATATGTGTGTGTGTGTGTGTATGTGTATTGAGATGATTATGATCTGCACCAGACTCTAAAATATCTTTTGTGAATTTAATAAATCATTTTCGAAACTCCATTGCCAAGGAGCCAAGTTGCTTTGGCATTGTGCACATATTGCTGTGATTGATAAATAGTCGCAATGCAGATAGAAAAATGGCGTATGCAGTAATTCGTACCTTAGTTTCAAGCTGCGCGTATTCCCAACATCTAGTACAAATTTGTTTAAGCGACTCTGGCTGGTATCTCCGCCCGGCTGTCGCGACTGCACGCATCCTTATATTCAATATTAACTGCACTATAGTTTGGAAACCGGTTGCTCTGTAACATTATTATACTTCTTTAACTGCAATTTTGCTTTGGGTGAATTAAAGGCAATAGCCATTCTGCACTTTTAGGGGACAACGCTGTTGATTAAGAGCAAACTTTTAATTTTGCATAACTTTCATTCTGACAACATAGTACGGTGGAATGCACCGTTTTAACTGAGCTTTGAAAAACCACATTTCAATTATAAATTTGTAGCTAAAAACAAAACAAAAAAGAAAAGCAAAAAAAATATAGCAACTTGAATCGCATGTGTTACATAGATTTATTCAACATGTCCCATCGTTATGATCTGTTTTGAACATCGAAGTTCGCATGCATTTCAGAGTTCGCGTATGTGTGTTAATATTTGAAAGCCAATGGTACTACTATTTTTTCTTTCTTTTCTTCTTAAATTAATATATATATATAGTTTATTTTAAGTGCTGTACTCCTTATCGTATTTGGAAGATAGTTGAATCCAAAAAATAAAGTGTTTGGTTTAAATTAGTGCATTTGGGCCCTGTTACACTTGTCTGTCTTATTCGCAGCAAAAGGTTGATTGGATTGTATTGAGTAAAAAACATCAAAAAAACAATAGGGTTATATAGTGTCCCAGTTTTTTCACGAAACTTAAAGGAGTTCAATTTCTCAGTAACGCTAGATGTTATGCGTATGTACTAAGAGAACTGGATAACTAGAAATATTCCTGTGATACTAAGCTACGTTCTAAAACACCATACTCCTTTGTTTATTCTCAGCTCACATACTGTGAGAATGTTTTTCTTTGCCTGAACTTCGAAGAGACGAGTCGGATTACTGAGTTTGACCCACGACTATTTTATCATTTTGCTTCTATTTTCTCAAATGAATTGCAAAGCAAATTGACTAATAATCACCGGGTACTGAGCATTTGGAAGTATCAAGATAAAACCAAGCTGCCCTAATAAAGTTACAGTTATTTTGAATGAAAGTACTAAATCAAGGTAGGCATGACAAAAGGCACATAGGTTTTTTAATTTTTTAAAATATTACAATGAATAACGACACATGGAAGAGTGTTACTAAATATACCCTGATACACAATTGAATCCTTTTTGCTCAAACAAAAAACATTTTTTAGAGCTACCTAACAACTAAGCTTTGCTCTCATGCCAGCCTCCTTCTCTCTGTGACTCAAAAAGCAGAACTATTAGCTTATCGATGATGATAACGAGAACATATATATTAAAAGCGGAATGCAGGATGCATAGATCCTACTGATCAGCATACAGCAGGGCTCGCAACATAAAAGGGAAAATCAAGAGCTCTCCTTAGTTCAATCTCACGAAAAAGGAATAATTTTTCTCCTCCAAAAATTTTAATCCAAATGCATAGACAGTTTTGCTTTGTTTGAGTGATAGTCATTAACAAATCAAAGATACAATGTCAGACTTAACCCCATCATTTCAGAACTTGACTATCAGCGACGACAAGTTGTTGTTCTCTGAAACCAAGTTGACGGTTGAACAGCAAGCTTTAGCTGCTCAATGGACCAACTTAGTTTCCACCATTCAACAAGATTCGTCATTCTTTTCCAAGCTCAACGATTCCTTGAGACACACCACTTATGTATTGGGTAATGAGCCATCTAACACTGATATTGTTGTTTTCAAGTCTATTTTCCCAGTGTTAGAATCCGCTGGCGACAAGTTGAATGACGAAAAATATATCGCCGAACATCGTCACATCATCAGATGGATAGATTTGGTTCAAAATACTTTGGTTAAATTGACAGATGCTGAAAAATTGAAGATTCCGTACGATGCAAAGATCCCAGCTGAAGTCACCCAAAAGCCAAAGAAGGATGCCAAGAAAGGTGGCGCCTCTGGCAAAGAAGCTGCTCCAGAAGCTGCCGCTGCTGCTGCTGCTGCTGCTGCTGCTCCAGCTGCTGGTGGTAAGCCAAAGGGCAAACCATCTCCAGAGGAATTAGCTAAATTGAAAGAAGAAAAGGCTAAGGCTAAAGCTGCTAAAAAGTCCGCTGCTCAAAATGACGCTGCTAAGAAAGAAGAGGCTGCTGCTCCAGTCCCATCTCAAATTGATCTCAGAGTTGGTTTTATTGAGAAAGCCATCAAGCATCCAAATGCTGACTCATTGTACGTGTCCACCATCAATCTCGGTGAAGAAGAGCCAAGAACCATTTGCTCTGGTTTAGTGAAGTACTACCCATTGGAAGCTATGCAAAAAAGATATGTTGTTGTCGTTTGCAACTTGAAGAAAGTGAAGATGAGAGGCATTGATAGTTTGGGTATGGTTTTGTGTAGCAGTGACGAATCTAAGGTTGAATTTGTCAACCCACCAGAAGGCTCGCAACCAGGCGACAAAGTTTTCTTTGAAGGTTACGATGGCGAGCCAGAAAAAGTGTTGAACCCAAAGAAAAAGATTTGGGAAACTGTCCAACCAAAACTTACCACCAACGAAGATTTTACTGTGGTCTACAAGGCTGACGATGGCAAAGTTTTCAAATTAGTGAACAAGAAAGGCCAAGAATTCAGAGCCAGCAGCATAGTGGCAGCCCGTGTGAGTTAAGTGAAAATGTGAGTGAAGCGTTTATAGTTCCTGTCTAAATATACTATATGCTAAATAAAGGCTTGATATAATGAATTTTAGAGATCCCACGGGATAAGTTGGGAGTAAAGCCACATTGATGTGTATGCACATTAGTATATAGGGACCTACACCAGCCACGCCATACACACCAGCCACATCAACATACACCAGCCACAACATCTCGACGGAGTGCGTATGGCAATTTCTAGGGCGGCCCCTTTGGCGCTGCGTCTATAGCTGTGCATGGATAGAACGTTCTGGCCAGCAGGAGCGAATGTGCTGCATGCTTGGGCTCAGACAGGACCACAATACCAGTGAGAGAAGCGAGCAGCAGAAGCTATTTTTACTGCTAACAGTGTGGTGTAAGGGTGGTACATGCGATTTACGACTGCGGTGCTTCTAGCAGCTACGAGTGCTGTTGGCACCGCCCGCGAGTAATAATATCATATTATATTATCACATTTAACATTAGCGCCCCGGTTGATTATGGAGTACGTGTAGAAAACGCATTGTTGTCTGCTGAACGTTAACTCTGCCGCTCTCTTTTGTCTCTCCCATCTCTCTGTCTGTTCCCCCCTCCATTGCCACTGACTGACTGGCCGCTCTTCTTCGCTATCGCCCATCGCATCGCCCCCCATTCTCTCGCACTCACAGAGCTTGCAAAAAACTGTCTCAAAAGGCATTTTATCTCTGTCTCATCTTGCCATAGCTACTGCTGCTACTGCCGCTGTCTTGTTTTGTTTTTCCGCAACGTTGTACTGCACTCCTCTTGAGCGCCCTCCTCTTTTTTTCTTTTTTCTTTTTTGTTGCACATCTTTTTTTTTTTTTTTTTTTACTTTTTCTCTGC
>JXWR01001654.1_pt1 | contig 35313 bp, 12 predicted proteins | sample 315541 | NCBI WGS metagenome assembly JXWR01 (sample SAMN03273951, study PRJNA271842) | soil metagenome | isolation source: rice field ambient CO2 | place: India: CRRI Experimental farm Cuttack,Odisha-753006 | collected 2013-12-17
GTCATCACATCAGATGAAGCCAAATATGGTGTTGTTTATAGCGCTGTTGCTGACTGGCCAACTTTGGGTAAAAAATTGAAGAAAGATGTTAAAATTGTCAAGAATGCTTTGCCAAACTTAACCTCTGAGCAGGTCCAAGCATACCTAGAATCTGGTGAAATTATAATTGAAAATATTAGCTTGGTTGAGGGAGACTTGAATGTTATTAGAGGTTTGCCAGAAGACAGAGGTGATGATGGTCAAGAAGTTAGATCTGATAACGATGTTTTGATTATCTTGGATGTTAATATCTATGATGAATTAAAAACTGAAGGTATTGCAAGAGAGGTTGTCAACCGTATTCAAAGATTGCGTAAGAAGGGTGGTTTGCAAGCTACTGATGACGTTCTTGTGCAATATCAATTGATCAAAGATCCAATCGGTTTGGAAAAAGTTATTAAGGATTACTCTCATTTGTTGGAAAAGACTTGTAGGGGTGAGATTTCCGTCTATGACGACGCTCCGGAAGACAGAGTTATTGCTGACGAAGAACAGGAAATTCAGCAAGCCACTTTCAAATTGAGATTGCTTAGATTGTGAGCGATTCGAGTCTGATATAGGGAGCGGGTACTTTTCTTTAGCTATTCCAAAGATAAAAATACATAGCCAATGTGGTCATTTTTGTTTAACTTTATTAACTTTTATACAATTATATAAGGCATTTTTATATAAACATGTGTTTTGCGTATTTTTTTTCTGCTTCCTTTTCAGACATTATATTATATGCATGTAGACGTGCGTCCCTTTAGCATACTTCTTTGGCGCTTAATCTGCACAAACGCATTGTCCCCAGATCACAAAAACGGATGATTTCTAGATGAATAACACCATCCTTACTAAACTAATGATGAATTACTACCAGCTTGCTTGAATATTAGGCCGGTTGTTCTTCAGTGAAGATCGCGCTAAAGATAAACTCGGCAATAGTACTAGATAAAAATGGAAAACCCCGATGACAGATTCGGCACCCAGGACGACCTTGACGATAATGGGGAAGCCAATTATTCTCAAGAATATGATTATAATACAAATCCTAACCAAGAATATACACAAAACTCAAACAACTATAACTATAGTACCACATTTCCTGCCGAAGGTAATCCTGGGGATCAAGAAAGCACTGGATCCAGACCCTATTTGTATCGAACTTCAGAGTATCCGTGTTGGTGTGAAGAAAATGATCAGTCAATAAGCAGGGAGGAGATAAAAGAAATATTTACAAGCTTAAAAGACTATTTTGGCTTTCAACAAGACTCAATGCTAAACATTTACGATCACTTTATGGTGCAGCTGGATTCAAGAGCTAGCAGATTGCCAGCGGATATAGCATTAGTAACACTACATGCTGATTATATCGGAGGTGAAAATGCAAACTATCGAAAGTGGTACTTTTCAGCAATGCTTGACATCGATGCAATTGACGATCTTGATATAAGCCCAAGAGATAAAGATAAAGAACCAACTCATGAATCCAATAAACCAGGGAACTCGCTCAATGACAAGACTGCAGAAATTGCTGGGACTATCATGGAAGACTTAAAGTCAAAATCTTTTCAAGGAATAGAGTATAGATGGAAGCTCAAAAACAAGGCATTGTCAGCAAAAGAGATGGTGGAGCAAGTTGCTTTGTACCTTTTAATATGGGGTGAAGCAAATCAGGTGCGGTTTATACCGGAAGCGATTTGCTTTATTTTTAAATTAGCATATGACTCTTATAAAGCGAAACAGCCTTTGGAGAATGGAGATCAAAGCAACACGGCTAAGAACGAAGCCTTTCTTGAACAGGTAATTACTCCCTTATATACATTTATGAGAAACCAAACATACAAAAAAGTACACAACACTTATGTGAAGAGAGATAGAGATCATAAAAAAGTTATTGGGTATGACGATGTTAATCAACTATTTTGGTATAAAAAAGGACTTTATAGAATTATGTTACAAGACAAGACAAAATTGATGAGCCTTCCTAAAGAACAAAGGTTCAAAAGGCTTAAAGAAGTTATTTGGAAAAAAGTTTTTTTCAAGACTTACAAGGAAAGAAGAACATGGATGCATTTGTTCACAAATTTCAATAGAATTTGGATAATTCATTTATCAACTTTCTGGTACTACACCGCCTTCAATTCACCAACTCTTTATACTGTCAATTATGTTCAAACAGTTGATAATAAGCCTTTACCACAAGTGACATTGTCCGTTGTATCATTTGGCGGAACAATCGCTTGCTTGATTCAGTTAGTTGCAACATTAGCAGAATGGTGTTTCGTTCCACGAGGGTGGCCTGGGGCACAACATCTATTTAGAAGGTTTTGCCTGGTTGTGGTCATTATGATAATTAATATAGCTCCATCGGGATATATTTTAGGCTACGTTCCCTTGAATGTTTACTCTAAATCAGCATTTATATTATCAATTGTTCAGTTTGTCATATCGTTGTTGACTTTCACATTTTTTGCTTCGCGGCCCCTTGGCGCATTATTCGGGTCATACTTAAGTACCCCAAAGTCTCATGTCAGAAAGTATCATGCATCGCTACAGTTTACTGCAGCATTTCCAAAATTAGACGCAGCAGGCCAAATCTCTTCCTACCTGCTGTGGTTAATTATATTCGCATGCAAGTTCACAGAATCTTATTATTTTTTGACCCTTTCTTTGAGAGATCCAATAAGAGATTTGTCAATCATGAAAATGACCCGGTGCAACGGTGAACGGTATTTTGGCAATATGCTTTGTTTATATCAGCCTCAAATTGTCCTTGTGTTAATGTACTTGACAGACTTAATTTTGTTCTTCCTTGACACATACCTTTGGTACATTATTTGCAATTGTATCTTCTCTTGCTTCTCATCATATAAAGCCGGATTTTCTGTTTTAAGTCCCTGGAAAAATCAGTACAGCACCCTCCCAAAAAGAATATACACAAAAATACTAGCAACTACAGAAATGGAGGTGAAGTACAAACCAAAAATATTGGTCTCCCAGATTTGGAATGGAATTGTTATCACGATGTACAAAGAGCATATATTAACTATTGATCATGTAAACAAGCTGTTGTACTTGCAAGTTGATTCCGAAATTGAAGGAAGAAAAGCATTAAAAGCACCCTCGTTTTTTGTAACAAAAAACGATAGTAATGAGGATGGAAGGGATGAATATTTTCCAAAGAATGCTGAGGCTGAACGACGAATTTCTTTTTTTGCTCGCTCATTGGCGAGCAGTATGCCAGATCCAATACCTGTTGAAGGCATGCCAACTTTCACGGTGCTTGTTCCTCATTATGGTGAAAAGATTATTCTTACCTTGAAGGAGGTTATTAGAGAAACGGATGCCCACTCAAAACTTACTTTATTAGAGTATTTGAAGGTTTTGTATCCAGTAGAATGGAGCTGTTTTGTTAATGATACAAGAGTTCTTGCTGGCCAGAAACTAGAGCAGGCACAAAAAGAAAACAATAACGAATATTTTTATAACCATGTCAGCACAGAAAAAGAGGCGCTAGACAACCCATACAGAAGCAAAATACTTGATATGCCTTTTTTTGTTGTTGGATACAAAAGCGTAACCCCAGAATTTACTTTAAGAACAAGAGTTTGGGCTTCACTTAGATCACAAACACTTTACAGAACTATATCTGGATTCATGAATTATGCAAAAGCTTTGAAACTCTTGTATAGGGTTGAAAATCCAGAATTTATTACAGAATTAATGTTTACGGGGGGTGACATAGAGTCCGAAGTAGAAACCATGGCGTTTAGAAAGTTTAGAATGGTTGTCTCCATGCAAAGATACGAACAATTTTCAAATGACGAAAAACAAGATACTGATTTTCTGTTAAAGGCATATCCTCACTTACAAATTGCATATCTTCAGAAAATATCAACTAGTGACGACCCAGACGATGATGTTTATTATTCTTGTTTAATTGATGGAAATTCAAAGCTAGACTCGGAAGGAAAAAGAATACCTAAGTATAGAATCAAGCTTTCTGGTAATCCCATTCTTGGTGACGGTAAAGCTGATAATCAAAACCACGCAATAATATTTTATCGGGGCGAGTATATTCAAGTCATAGATGCAAACCAAGATCATTATATGGAAGAGTGTTTGAAGATCCGCTCTGTATTAGCTGAGTTTGAGGAGTATAGAAACTTAAATACCAATCCTTATGTTCCTGACATGACAACAGAGCAGCTATCCCCAGTGGCGATATTAGGAGCAAGGGAATATATATTTTCAGAAAATTCAGGAGTTTTAGGTGATGTTGCTGCCGGGAAAGAGCAAACTTTTGGAACATTATTTGCCAGAACCTTAGCAATTATTGGTGGAAAGTTACATTACGGTCATCCTGATTTTTTGAACGCAATTTTTATGACCACTAGAGGAGGTATTTCCAAAGCCCAAAAAGAGCTTCACCTAAATGAGGACATATACGCTGGAATGACAGCAGTATGTCGCGGTGGAAGAATTAAGCACTGTGATTACTTCCAGTGTGGCAAAGGAAGAGACTTAGGTTTTGGATCGATTTTAAATTTCACAACGAAAATTGGAGCTGGGATGGGTGAGCAACTTCTTAGCAGAGAATACTTCTACCTAGGAACACAACTACCGTTGGATAGATTTTTGTCATTTTATTATGCTCACGCAGGTTTTCATATCAATAACTTGTTCATAATTTTGTCCGTGAACTTATTTATGTGTGTTATAATTAACCTTGGCGCTTTAAGTCACGAAACAATAAAGTGCGTCTATAACAAAGATGTGCCGATAACTGACATGCAACTGCCTTTAGGCTGCTACAACATTCAACCGGTCTTGGATTGGGTGACAAGATTTGTACTCTCAGTCTTCATTTGTTTTTTCATCGCCTTTTTACCACTAATTCTACAAGAGTTTACAGAGAGAGGCTACTGGAAAGCTATCACTAGACTTGCATTCCACTTTCTCTCGTTATCACCGATATTTGAAGTGTTTGTCTGTCAGGTATATTCTGTATCATTAATGGAAAACATCACTTTGGGCGGGGCGAAGTATATATCCAGTGGAAGAGGATTAGCAACAACAAGATTAGCATTTAGCGATCAGTATTCTAGGTTTGCGACCATATCAATATACTCTGGAGCTTATATATTCATGGCTCTTTTGTTTGCGTCAATATCAATGTGGCAACCCGCTTTACTGTGGTTTTGGGTAACAACAATTTCATTATGTTTGGCACCATTTATATTTAATCCACATCAATTTGCCTGGTCAGAATTCTTCATTGATTATAGAGACTATATTCGATGGTTGTCGAGAGGCAATGCCAAATATCACCCAAAAGCCTGGATAACGTTTACTCGAGAAACCAGATCAAGATTTACAGGTTATAAGCTAGGAAAAGTGAATAAAAAAATAAAAAGCAGCCAAAAGCCAACATTTCTCAACTTAATTTTTGGTGATATTATCGTGCCCATGTTTTATACGGCATCTTCCTTCTTCGCTTACACATTTATCAATGCACAAAATGGGGTTAAAGACGTGCAGCTTACTAATTCTGTGTTAAGATTGGCTTTGATGGTTGCTTTTCCAATAGCCTTCAATACGGTCATAATTTTAATATCAATGCCAACAGGCATGATTATTGGTTCTATGTTTAGACTTTGCTATAAGCGCATTGGAGCGGTGATGGCAACAATAGCTCACGGACTAGCGGTTATTGGCCACCTGGTTGCCTGGGAAGTCTTTTGGTTTTTGGAAGGATGGAACTTTACGAGGACCTTGTTGGGCGTTATTTGTGCGTTTTCGTTTCAGAACCTCATATTCCAGACTATTACTATTGTGTTTCTTTGCAGAGAAGAGCAGCAAACAGATATAAACAAAGCATGGTGGGACGGAAGTTGGCTTGAAGCGAAGACAGACAATTACAAAATCATTTTATTTTTTAGGGAGTTCGCTGTAAAGATTATTGAGCTGTCTCTCTTTGCTTTAGATTTTGTCTTGGGTCACTGCTTATTGTATGTTCAAACACCAATACTGCTCATTCCTTATATTGATAGATGGCACTCAATAATGTTATTTTGGTTCAAACCAACAAGGATTTTGTTGCTGCCAGCCATAAGCAAAAAGAAACGCAGACACAGAGCCAGAATCATTCTAAGATATGCTATTCTATACTTCTTTTTATTGCTCTTATTTTTAGCATTGGTGCTTGTTCCTCAGTTCACTTATCATTTGGCACCAGAGATCTCTGATCGTATTCCTCAATTTTTTCAGGGCATAATACAGCCAAATAAGCAAGATAATAATGACACGGGTGATGCTGCGCCATCGGAAATTCTAAGAGGTACCCCTAGTCTTTCAACGTGGAGCACAATGTTTTGATTTGCATATGGTAATACTATCAATTAGTTTTTACATTTCAAGTTTATAGAATCTAACTGTTTTCGTTTGTATATTCTTTTTTGTAGTCTCGCAAGCACAGTGGGCATACATTCATATGCAAGCCATATGACACAGTCGTTAAGCAATGCGCGTAAAATTGTAATATTGCGATATTCAAAGACAAGCCAGTTGGCCCAATAGTTGTTAATAACTCTTCTAGTATTTAACAGTGCCAGAACAGGTTAATCAACTGTGTTGCAGTTCATGTACGCAGTTGGAACGGAAAAAGAGCCAGGGCACATGTTCCCGCTTTTTTCCCTTTTTAATCTTTTTTTCTCTAGATTTTAACGTCTTTTTTCTTCGTTTCTGTTTACTTTTATCCAAGTCCCAAATTATGGGCACCAAGCAGTAATCAAAGGAATTCAATCCATCCAAGAATTCATCATCTACAGTCCAATCGGAGTGCTTTCAGGGGCTAGAACGTCTCATTTTTTTTAAAGACAAATTTGAAAGTAAAATGAGCCTTGTTTCTAGTGGGAATTCACAGTCGCTTTCCAAGTCAAATCAAAAGGCCTCGATTATGGCTTGGAATACAGAGTTACCTATAATATGTTCTCCTTTTGAGTCCACATTCAATGTATCTAAATCTATGGCAGCGAAGCGCTGCAATTGTGCCTTAGTAAAAGATTTCTCACGAAATAAAGTTATTGGCATATTCACCGCTAAGGATCTTGCTTTTAAAGTGGTGGCCAAAGGACTACACCCCAAATTACTTAAGGCCAAAGACATAATGACAGGGAATCCTATCTGCGCTACAGTAGATGAGCCGGCATCATCTGCTTTAAACAAAATGATCAAATATAAAATTAGACACTTACCGGTTCTCGATGAATATGGCGATGTTGCTGGAATGCTCGATGTAACGAAAGCGTTTACCCAGACTGTTGATAGGCTTCGAAAGCTTCACGAAACTTCTAGAAAACTAAATGAGGCACTAAATGAAGTCCAAGAGAACATAGCGAGCATGGACCATAATGAAGCCAATGTTAATAAGCATTCCGAAATGTATTATCAAGCACAAGACATGGTACTAAAAGCAAAAAACAATATTAGTAATTTATACCAGAATAACTTGGCATTGACAGGAGACTCTGGTGATTTTGATGATTTCGAAATGCTTTTGAATTTGATAGAATCACCAACTTTGGAAGATGTGTTGTGTGTTCCAAATCATCCACAGACTCTTTTTATAGATGCAAATAATACAATCAGAAGTGCTGCAGATATAATGAAGAAGAACAACACCACTGCGGTTTTGGTACGTGACACCACTACAAGCGCAAAAAGTGTTATTGGAATCTTAACGACAAAAGATATTGTGTACCGTGTTTTAGCTCAAGAATATGAACCTGACTTTACTATAATTACCAGAATCATGACACCAAGTCCGGAATTTGGTGACAAAGACATGGGCATTGTTCAAGCGTTAGAGATTATGTATAATGGAAATTTTCTAAATTTGCCCGTGACTGATGAGAATCATAATGTCATTGGCATTGTCAGTGTGTTGCAGTTGACAAACATGGCATTGTTGCAACTTCATCGAGGAATGATGAGTGATGAAGATGCAGACAAAGAAAATTTTGGTGATACATTTAGTGATTCAGGAGCTGCTAACCCTAAATGGGACAGATTCTGGGGCGCCATGGATACCTCCAAAGGATTTGAAGATGATACTGGAAAATCTGATTATAGCGTTCGTTCCAACGGGCCAGTATTGCGCTCTCCTGCAAAGTCCAGTATTAGCATACATAATTCAAATTTGAAGAAAAAATCAGTATTGCTGTCACGATCGCCTAATCTTGGTGGCACGCCTAATCTTGGTGGCACGCAAACCACAAAGTCAATTACCAGTGCAACATTGAGCAATAATTATCATGAATCAACCATAAGAAGTGCGGGTTATTATGATGATGATTTCGATACCAATTCGTTACCTGCTTCAGAAGTCTCTCCAGAAGACTCTATTTCTTGTTATATTCCTCCTGAAAGTGAAGTCAACTCCATAGTACTGTATACAAGTGAGCTTCGCAAGCAAAGCGCAGGAGCAGGGTCCGGAGTAGGAGGACCAAGCAGTATCATCAGAGCCCAGAAGCAGTCTTTCATGTTCAAATTAAAAGACCTTGATGATAACAATCGCGTTCATAAGATCAAGATCATGTTGCCTAGATCCAAAAATGTTCTACCGAATTTGAAAGTTGCTATTGAGGAAAAGTTTAATATTGATGCTAAAGATATTGGTCTTAGCTATATTGATGAAGATGAAGATATGGTGTCTATTGAAACTGAAGAAGATTTGAAAACTTCAATTGACATAGCTGCTGCTAATAGAAAACCTAACATTACTCTATGTCTTTCAAGGGGCCTTATTTCTCAAGACAAATCTACAGCCAACAAGAATGCACTAGATGAAGTTTCGAAGTTACGAGCTAAATTGGAGTCGAAGGAAAGAGCCAACCACATTGATATCAATGGTGCCACGGATAACGGGGCTGTGGGGTTATTGCAAAAGCCCGAGATCTTGATTTCCGGAGCCCTCTTCACTCTTTCACTTGGTATTCTCCTTGGAATAACTTTGTCTAGACAGAAATAGGGCTTTCAAGTTTATAGCTAATGTTGTGAGCTGTGCTCTGTGTACATAAGCAGATGTTTGTATGGACCATTTAGAATACGACTAATCTTGAATACCTGGCACACACACGGCTGGTAGACAGAGTGACACACGCTTTGCAGCGCATTAGACCACATTGAATATCACGTGTCAGATCAGAAACGAAAAAAAAAAATTTTTTTTTTTTTTTTCTTAGAAGAAAGAAAAAAACATCCGCAGCACTGACTTTTTTGTTTTTTTGACAAAACCGCTTTGTTGTTTTTTCTTGCTCAGACACAGCTTCATTGGATTTACCGAATCAGAATCAAGCCATTGCCAAAGGACAACAGATATTCACAGCAAGACAAGCTATCTTTTATTTCTCTCCCAGATCGCCCTTGTTATCAAAAGCTTAGAATTGTTCTTTATTTTATTATATTGCCGTTACTGTACAAGGTGAAAATTAAGTTAATACTGATTTGTCTTTGTCTGTTATCACCAAACTGAGCTACAGCCTGAACTCATAATTTGGGCAGTTATCATTACGCTGAGATCTGTTCAATCACTGTTTTAACGCACTGTATTGCCGTGCTGCTATTTTATCACACTTTCTCTCATTGATCTATTTTAAGTTCTGCCAACGTATACAATATGTCCTTGTTACCAGCGGATGCTAATTCCACCTTACTACAAATATTGAATGGTTTGATCACATCTGACAATGTGACTCGTTCTAATGCAGAAAGAGCCTTGGAAGCAGATTGGTTCAATGACAAGGGCTTAGAGATGCTTTTGCTTTTTTTCGCAGAGCAGGCTGTGTCAGGAGCCTCGGACTTGGTGAAGTCCTTTTCTGCCGTCATCTTTAGAAGATATGCATTGAGAATACCACCAGACAATGCTGGTAGCATGACCGCCACCTCAATTGGCATTGTATCTGAGCCAGTCAGAGCTCAAATCCGTACTTTGCTATACAATGGGTTCGTGAGTGAACAATCAAAGGGTGTCAGACACAAATTGGCCGATGCGATCTCTGAAGTTGCAAAGAGTGATATATCACCACCAGGCACTTGGGACAATTTGCTCCCAACCTTGTTCGAGGCCACAAAGTCTACTGATGTCAGCTTTAGAGAATCGGCCTTCAGAGTCTTTTCCGCTCAGCCATCAATAATTGTTCCGTACGTCAAAGATGTTTTGGAGATTTTTAATAACGGTTTCATGGACCCTGATGACACGGTCAGAATTGCTGCTAGCGGTGCATTTGTCGCATACTTTAGCATCCTTCCAAAGAAAGAATGGGGAGCTTTTAGCCCACTTTTACCAACTCTTTTAAACAGTTTACCAAAATACTTAGAAGCAGGAAATGAAGACGCTTTGACTTCTGAATTGGAATCATTGATTGAATTAGTCAGTTTGGCACCAAAAATGTTCAAGCCAATGTTACCAACCATTATAGAATTCTGTTCCACCATTACCAAAAACTTAGAATTGGATTCAAGTACAAGATTAGCTTCTTTAGAATTGTTGACTACCTTCTGCGAAGCTTCTCCAAATATGTGCAAATTGGTGCCTTCCTACATGGAAAGTATTGTTGTCTTAACATTACAATTAATGACCGAAATATGCCCAGACGATGAAGAGGCTGCAGAATGGAATAACAATACCGATAGAGACTCTTCTGACGAAGAGGAATACGAAGCTGCTCGTAACTCTTTGGATAGAGCGGCTTTGAGTCTTGGAGGTAAGGTATTAGCTGAGCCTTTGTTCAAGTACTTGACCCAAATGATGAGTTCTAGCGGATGGAGAGATCGCCAAGCCGCCTTGATGGCTCTATCTTCTGCAGCAGAAGGGTGTAATGATGTGTTGATTGCTGAGATTCCAAAGATTCTTGATTTGGTTTTACCTCTTCTAAACGATCCTCACCCAAGAGTCCAATATGCTTGTTGTAACGCACTTGGCCAAATTTCTACTGATTTTGCTGATTACATTCAAAAGAATTTTGGCAACAGAATACTTCCTGCTTTGATTTCTAAGCTTAATAATGGCTCAGTTCCAAGAGTTCAAACTCATGCCGCTGCTGCTTTGGTCAACTTCTCTGAAAATGCTACCGAGGACATTTTGGAGCCGTACTTGGACAACTTATTGACCAACTTGCTTACTTTATTACAAGGCCCACATAGATATGTTCAAGAACAAGTGTTGACCACTATTGCTATTGTTGCCGATGCGGCTGAGACCAAGTTCATCAAATATTACGATACCCTTATGCCATTGTTGTTGAATGTACTTAAATCTGACTTGGGTAAAGAAAATAGATTATTGAAAGCTAAAAGTATTGAATGCTCAACATTGATAGCCGCAGCTGTGGGCAAGGAAAAATTTAGCCAACATTCTCAAGAATTGATTCAAATATTTGCTGAAATTCAAAAGACTACTGAAGATGACGATGATCCAGTTAAGCCATATTTGGATCAGGGTTGGAACACCATCTGTAGCATTATTGGCACTGAGTTTTTGCCATACTTACCAGAAGTTCTTCCATCTCTTATTGAACAGGGTAAAGCAGAACAGATTATCAAATTAGTCGACGAGGGTGACGAAGTTAATCAAGACGAGAAGTGGGATGTTTATCCTTTGGCTGGTAAACATGTTGCTCTTCATACCGCCTTGTTGGATGATAAGGTCGCTGCTATGGAAATTCTCAAATCCTATGCCGATGTTTTGCAAGGATCCTTTTACCCATATGTGACTCCAATCGTTAGTGAGATTTTGCTTCCAGCTTTGGATTTCTATTTTCATGATGGTGTCCGTGACTCAGCTGCTGGCGCATTGCCAACTTTTTTGGCTTCCGCTAAAGTTGCCACTGGTAACAAGTCTCAAGAAACTTTGTCTCTTTGGAACAATATTGCGAATAAATTAATAGAAAGTTTAGAAGGTGAACCTTTGACTGATGTGTTAGTGAGCTACTATACCGCATTTTATAACTGTTTAATAATAGTTGGCGATGACCCATTGAATAATTCTCAATTGTCCGCTTTTGTTAAATCCGTTGACATTAATTTGCAAGGAGTTTATGGTAGAATCAAAGAACGCGATGAAGCTGAACAAGGTAGGGAAGAGCAATTTGACGAAGGTTTGGAAGAAGAAAATAGTGAGTTCACAGATGAGGAATTATTGGATGAAATCAACAAGACCATATCCACAGTTTTCAAGTTTTCTAAAGCCAAATTTGTTCCTGCATTCCAAGATCTTGCACAAACTCTCTCGACATTGTTGCTTGAAGATAGTAAATCTTTGAAATTGTGTGGTTTGTGCATGGTTTCTGACTTGATTGAACACACTGGACCAAATTCCGCTATTTTCAAAGATCTTTTCATCAACCCAGTTGGTGAATCGTTAACAAGTTCTCAAGCTCCAGTTAGAGAAGTGGCATCTTATGTTATTGGTGTAGCTGCTTTAAACGGTGGTGACGAATACGCTGATTTTGCAGTTGCTGCGTTACAACCATTATTCAAGATGATCTCTGTACCTGATGCTAAGCTGGATGATAACATCACCGCCACCGAAACCGCAGTTGCTGCAATTGCCAAAGTGTTGCATGTTTACGGTTCCAGGCTCAACAATCTTGATGGCTTAATTGAAAGCTGGATACAAGGATTACCAATTGTTGTTGATAATCAAAGCGCACCTTTTGCTTACTCCTTTTTGGCTCACTTGATTGAAAACAATCACCCAATTATTCAAAAACAAATTCCAAAAGTTGTTGACTCCGTGATCCAGTCATTGATCAACGGTTGTTTGAGTGGGAAAACTGCAGAAAAGGCAGTCAATGCTGTTAAGCAATTGTTAGGTACCATTCCACAAGATGATGCTATGACTCTTATACAAAGATACAGTAGTGATGAACAGCAACTTATTCAGAAATGGTTCAGCTGATGCTTGAAATTTTCAAGTAACTTACGTTTGATTACTTTTTCTATTTGTTTATATTTCATCTGTTTTATCGTTTTACTTCAGCTTTATTTTTATTTAATTTTTTAATTTTTTTGTTTCACTTAGATGTGTATCTTGTCTAGGTGTAGAGTGTTCCTTACTTTTTTAGCGTTTTGATTGTTTCTGTTCAAGCTTTGTCACTTATTCCTAATTTTGTGCATATAAACATATATGCTCTTCATATGTTTTACTCAATTTTTTATTTAATTATTATAACTATCTTTATGTTAACTATTGTTTCCAGTATAATTAGTGCAAATTGTAGCTCCTAACCGGTATATGCTCACGCGTTTGATTCTCGTAAGTATATGACAATTCTGGGACAGTATATTGACGATCCTGGACTATCTAATCTCCCGTCACATTATTTAATCCAAAATGTTACATGAGCAGAAATAAGCGTATACTATTGCAGATAATGAAAGTCATGACAGGGATACTATAAGCATAACTAATAAAGAAGCAGATTCTACTAAGTCTGAATTATACAGAGTCAGACCAAGTAGGATGAAAGTTAAGTTGCGAAAGAAAAAATAGAAATAGTAAGGTCTATAAAAATAACGGATAATACAAGATCACCAAGTTCTAACCAGACTTAGCAATCCCGTGCACGAAGTTTAGAGACAGAATCTATTTTTTACAGTAAATATTTGTTGATATCAGAACAATCTAGGTAGACATGCATGCACGTGACAACGTCGCGTTGTCTTGTTCTCTATTTTGATACGTGATGCATAAATATGCATGAAATCACACAAGTCATAACTGCGCACCATAGATACATAATATCACACCAAAATACATTGCAGGACATGTAGGCATCGCAGGAAGAAAAATAAAATTTTTTTTTTTACTATTATTATTCTTATGATAATGCTACTTTTTATATAAGCTACCCATACTCTAGCCGAAAAGTTTGACTCAACGACCGAATACAACCCAAAGGCAGGCGATCAGATAGTCTAAGCTAAGAAGGGCTTTTTCAAAAACTCAACGTAACCTACACATATAGTCATGGGTCTTGCAGCGCAAAAAACCAAGCAAAGGTTTGGATTGGATCCAAGAAACACAAACTGGTCAAATGATACTGAAAGATTTGGCACCAAATATTTGAAAAAGCTTGGCTGGACTCCCGGTGGTGGATTAGGCCTAGTGAGTCACGCTACCACATCTCATGTTAAAGTGGCATTAAAAGATGATAGAGTTGGCCTTGGAGCTAAATTGGCAAAAAAACACAAGAATGCAGACATGAATGATGATATTGTGGGATTAGATGTTTTTCAAAGAATTTTGGGTAAATTAAATGGTAAAGAAGATGAAATTAGCAGTGAACTTGATAGGCAGAGAAAGCAAAAGATAATTGAAGGTAAATGGGGTATTGCTTTTATAAAAGCAGAAACTATGAAAAGTACATGGGATGCGGAAAGGAAGAAATTTCTTGATGGAAGTGAGGATTTAAAACCTAGCGATAAAAAGCGTCTAAGAGAACAGGGAGAAAGTGATGCGAATTTAAAGGAGAACAAGAGACAGAAAACAGAAGACATAGAAAAAATAGACAAAAAGAAGAAGAAGGAAAAGAAAGAAAAGAAACAGTTGAAGGACAAAAAGAAACATTTTAATGAAGATGATTCTGACAACAAAGAAGAAAGTAGCAAAAAAGACAAGAAAGACAAGAGTGAGAAGATAGAAGGAAAATTAAATAACAATAAGGGCAAGAAAGGCAAAATGGATTTGAAAGAAAAGAAATATAAAAAGGATAAAAAGGACAAAAAAGACAAGGCAAAGAAATTTGAGGAAAGGAAAGAAAAATTTAAAAAGGAAAACGAAGATAACGCGTCAGACAGTGGTAAGAAAGATGTTTTGACAGAACATAAGGTCGCTAGTCGGTTAGCAGCAAGATCAAGATACATACAGCAAAAAAGAAGAGCAACAATGGATGCAAAGGCATTGAATGAAATTTTCATGATTGCCAACTAATGTGCCATAAAATTGTTGAATCACAGAATATATCTGTCAATATACGAGGTTTAGGGGTTTTTTTTTCAAACCTACTATTCAATTGTTTTTTTTTTCTTATTTTCTTTCCTTTGTTTTTGTTTCCCTTTTTCTTGTTTTTCTATATTTTTATATTTTACTAACCTGGCCCTGCATAGTATTTTTTGTGTTGCACCTTTTTTTTATTTTTTATTTTTTTGAATTTATTTTTCATTTGCATTTTGTATCTCTATTTCTATTTCTTAATTCGAGTTTGAATAGATTGTCAAACCAAACTTGAGACAAAAATTATTATATTGGCTGTTCACTCAATGAATACAGCTCACTGTGAGTTGCTATTGAATAGACTGTAAATCTTATCATGTTTTTCCCTATACTTTTTTTTTCTATATTCTAATCGGTATCCAAATAAGAATGAACAAGACATGTATAAACTAGGCAAAAAATGTATATAACAGTTTACAAACTTTTTAATTTTCTAATATATAACTATTTGTACGGAAAAAAACACGATAAATATAAATGTAACTAAGATAACATGAAGAATAGAGAAAAAAACAAATTATAATATAGTATAGTATAACATATATACAACAAGCCTAAAAATAACTAACAACACCGGAAAGAAGCAAGAATTTATAATAAATCAAAATCAAAAAGTAAAACATATGAAGGAACCAAAGAGCAATACTAAATTGAAGAAAGTAAAAAACGAAAGAGCGGAAAGCAAAAAAACACCAATTATTAGTTGAAATTTTTTGCGGCAAGTCAAACATTAAGCTCCGCGTAGATCTTCATAGAAATAATTAGCGGGAACATAGTAAAGAAGCAAGAACGAGAAAACGAAGCTGATAATTGAAAAACAATACAAGAATTCTAGAGAAGGAGAGTAAAAAACAAAAAACAAGAAACAAAGAACAAAGAACAAAGAATAAAGAAACAGAAAAAAAAAGAAAAAAGAAAAAGAAAAAAGAAAAAAGAAAATAATAAAAGGGCTTTGTAAAAGGGAGCCCCTATTGATGAAATTTGCTCAAATGATAAACTTCAGAGATTGACTGACGATTATTACTATCAAGATCGTACATATTTTCTTCAATAATAATATCATTAAAATCACTCTGGCGATCACAGTGTTGAGTTGGAGAAGAGGTGCTATTAGAGGATGGGTCAAATTCTGGCTCATAAATAGTAGCAGGCCTCTTTTTATGAAAATCGATGAAAGATAATTCAAAAAGGCTTAGCAATTGTTGTACATTTGGTCTATTAGAATAGTCCGGCTCAATCATCCAATGAACTAAAAGATCTAATGTTTTCCCATCATTTATGAAATTGTTATTGACAGTGCTATTATTGTTAATAACAAATTTTGATAAGTTACCTGCATCGCTCAAATCACCATTTCTTAATTTTTGCCAACACACGCCATTGTCTGGTAAGAAAATATTAGCAGCAATTTCAACAATGATTAACCCTAACGAGAATATGTCCGCTGGAGTACCATAGCGAGATTCTGATAGCACTTCGGGAGCAATATATTCACGATCTCCTTCCTTGTCTATCTTTTGGGAGTAGGTAGACATATTCTCTTTGGGATTGCTGCTATTATTGTCGTCATAGTCATTCATAAAAGTTGACAATCCAAAATCACCAATTTTCAAACATCCATCATTAGATACAAAGATATTTGCAGGTTTTAGATCGAGATGGAGAATATTGTTACTATGCAAAAAACTCAAACCTTTTGTCAACTCTAATAATATTTTCCAAATCCTAAACTCATCTAATTTATTAGTTATGCCATGACTTAGCAAAAATTGATCTAAAGTACCCTTTTCATAGAATTCCGCAACAATATAATTGTTTGATTCAAATTGGAAAAAATCAACATAATTAATAATATATTTAGCATAGTTATCACGGATATTTTGGGTGTGGTGCTGGCTTCTTTTGATAGCATTGAGTACCTCAACTTCCTCACTGAACGCAACCTTTTCCATATTCAAAATACCAAGATGTTTTGAAATTGGATCGGTATTCAATTCAGTGTTTAAGCAAACTTTCTGTTTATTAGTATTTATAAAAGAGCCGTTTTTTGTTTTATTGACAAGTTGTTTAATTGCATAAGCCTTATTCTGGAAATTCACTTGATAAACTTGGGAAAATTCACCTTTCCCGAGTAACTTGACTTGGTTGTTGAAACTTTTAATCAAAAATGGATTTGCAGAACTTAACATAGTAGGATCAGTGAATATTGGGGTTGTTGGGGTTTTAAGGGAACTAAATTTAGAATTATGCAAAGTTGTGTTACTATTTACCTGTAATTGTAACTTTTTAGGATTATTAGTATTTTCTTTGACTGTTATCAACTCTGAAGAATTGCATGCAGCTAGTGCTACTGGCGTTTCATCGATATTTGGCACCGCAATTGACTTGGTTTTCTTATTCAACTTGCTAGAGAATTTGCTATTTATTGGAGAATGATATTCATCAAACATTATTTTAGATAATGGAGACAGATTGTCATATGCTGAAGGTGAATATTTAGTGCAGACTGAAATGGAAACGTTTTTGTTATTTTTGCTAGTTTTAAATCTGTTATTAAATCTAGTCAAGGCGCTTTTGTTGAAAAACTCATGATCTTCAAAATCATCAACTTCAATTGGTACAGCATGATGTGTTTTGTTAGACTTAAATTCTGAAAGTAATTGTCTAGCAGTCTTTTTTGAGTAGCTATTACCTTGGGCTCTATCTTTCTCAGTAGATATACTACTGCACTCTGTGGATATACTATTTACTGATTTGCAAGGGGTGTCAGGAAACGATAGAGTGGACTTTTTTTCAATGAGAATGCCACTGTTATTAAACACCATAGGAGATTGCAAAAATTGTTGAGAGTTTTTATTCTTCTTTGACAAAAGACCAGATGAGTTGAAAGCGGTTTGCAAAGGTTTGACAAATTTGAATGAATTATTTGGAGTAGACAAATCGTTTGGCATTGAATTAGACGAAAAAGACAAACTTTCTACCGAACTTGACGTTGTTGATTGTACAAGCGACAAAGAGGATTCAATAGAAGAAGACGAAGTAGAAGGATGGACCTGTTTTTGAAGAACAAAAGGTCCAATAGCTGTGCTGTTGCTATTATTATTATTATTATTATTATTATTGTTGTTGTTGTTGTTGTTGTTGTTGTTGCTACTGCTGATATGGTAAGCGCTGTACTTTGGAGGACGAGGCTTCCACAAGGGTAAGTCCAAGTCCCAGTCTATAAGCTCTTTGGAGTTGTTGCCTGTGTTGATCAAGGTATTTGTGCTGTTACTCTTGGTAATTTTTCCGGCGTGAAGGTTGAAGACATTGTGTGATAGGTTTAGCTTGTGGTGGTTGTTGGCAGCTACGGGGGTTGAATGGTGGATAATATTAGCGAAGGATGTTGATGCTGGGGAAGAACCGGAGCGGTTGGGAGAAGTAGACTCTCTTTTGCGCTTGCTCATGATGGATAGCAAGGCTACTAGTAACTCAGGGTATAATGCTGTTTAGTGTGTAAGTGTGTAAGTGTGTGTTGTTTTATGTCTTAAGTCTCATGGCCTGAAAGACTCAAAATTCAGCATTCAGCAAAACAAAACAACTTTTGTAAACAAAAAACGTAAACAGCACGTCACGTATCATGTGATAAACATATTGAAAATTTTCTTTTTTCTTTTTGCTCCGCTAGGACAAAGAACACTATATAAACAGCTAGCGTCTCTCGAGACTCTTTTTTTCTTTTTACCACTTCTCTTCCTGAATTTTCTCTCTATGCCATTTCCGTTGGCATTCATGCTTCTAATAGGTATGTATTATTCACATGTGCTGGTTTACCAATCAAAAACTGTTAAAATACATAGTTATCATGATGAAGATTACAGATAGGGACAACTGAGAGATCCTTTGAAGATTTATCTAATTTGGTCGTGTTTTTGTAGATACTGGCCGCTTACTGATTGAACTTGTGTTTTGTCTAGCAATTTTGTTGGTTACTTTGCCTAATTGAAGCTTATGGTTTGGACTATTTACTAATCTATTATGTTTAGCTATACAATGCATCTTTCCCACTTTCCATCGTTCATCGATTGCTGTTGCTATTGATGAAGGAACTATTAAGTATAGTTTATAGATGTTAATCAAATGTATTTGATATTTTGTATATATTCAAACACTTTGTAGGTAACATTTGAGTATCAGGAGCTGTCACTAAATACTATATCTGTAAATCAAACAAGTTGCAATCATTATAATACAAAGCTTGTAATTTTATTGCCAGTTATGAAGTCAAAGAAAAACAGAAACATTAGATAATGAAGAGTCAAATGAACAGATTGAATGATTAAATAGAAAAAATTATAATAAAATAAGAAACTTATGTAAAACTAAACAAAAAATAGAAATAGAAAACAAGTCAAGAAACAAACAAAAACAAAAAATTCATCAATAAAATACCAGACCGTACAGTCGAATCAATCTAAACATGCACTTTCCAAATTAATCTTCTCCAAGTTGTAAAATAACCACTTATTTTGATATGCATTAACATTGATTGATCTAGCCTTCAATCTTAGTGGTCTATTATCAGTGATAAGAATATTATACTCAAAATTGTACAAATCTTGCGTATTCAATCGTTTGCCTCCATCAAATTCTAATACGGATTCATCATCAACGCCATGATCAATGTATTTCTCATTAAGCATATTGATATAGTTTTTCTTAATCAATTTAGATGACTTGGCAACTGACGACAATATAGAATCATCAATTGCTTTAAATGTAGGGTTCTTCTCTCCAGTATCGCATGTATCATTGAGATTAAGTGTGGTTGACCCATCCGGTTTCACCAATAATAACAACGTTTCATGAGTCTTTGTATTGTTCTTGTCATAATTGTTTTGGAAAAAAATCACATTGTCATTGTACAAATTCTTGATAGTAATAACACATCTGGTAGCTGAATCACTCAAAAATGAATCCTCTGATTTCCGCAAAGTTCTCAACTCTTGATAAACCACTAATGGTAATGAAATCCTTAAGCACAAATTAACACTTTTGTTTAACGTACAATTTTTGAAAATCTTGTATATCTTACCACAGTTCTTCAACCAAGAATTGGTATCAAATGTAACGTAAGTTATAGATGTATCGATATCTGAGGTTATATTACCAACAAATGGCACATGTGGTAATTTGACTTGATTCCGTTGAGTATTTGCACCAACCCCGCCAAATGGCAGAACCAGGTGGCTAGCGGCGGCGTCACCACCTCCATGTTGATGATCATCTGCCTGCCTATCCAAATGACTATCAACACCAAGTCTCTTGCGTGCAAGATTGTAGTTCAAGAAGCTCTCGGTATCATCCATCAAAGAACTTTCAATATCGGCGTCTGACAACCCTTCGGTAGTGCTGGCAAAATTCATTGAAATGTCTGGTTTAGTGTAGTCATTAGTGATCATAGATTTATCGTCGTCATCAGCACTATTTGGAGTATTAGATTGGCTTCTGGCTAATTCTCTTGTTTTTAAATAGTATTGATAATTCTTTTCTGACTTGAAAAATACATCAAGGTTGAACTTTGCATCGTCATGTCTAGCGACATTAAAATCATTGATGGTTTCAGAAAGATTAGCAAATCTAGAATCTGTGACAAATTCAAAAATCAATGTATTTCTGTGCATCTCTTCAGCATTAGCATTCATACTAGTACCACTATTAGTTTTAGGTCTGGTTGGTCCATTTGCATTGTTGTTGCTCTCGTTGAATGGCGAACTAGTATTGCTGGTAGTAGCTTGAGTAGCACTGTTTTGATTAAGATCCAATTTAAAAAATCTATCGGTCAACTTGAGACCAAATTTAGGATATTTCTCTGAAATGTAAATAGCTAACAACAAAATTCTCTTAATTCTTTCCTTTTCAACACTATTAAACAATCTTCTATCATTTCTATCATTGGTAGCAGCATCCGGTCTAAGACCCTTTTTGAATTGCTGTTCTCTTTCAAACTTGATTTCTTTCTCATTTAAACCAATGTTAATTTTATGGTTAGTTCGATCACAGTTATCACCTTCACTGAACAAATCTCTAAAATAATTGTTGTTGGTATTATGACTTCTTTGCGCATTATCTTGAGAATTTAAATCAGGTCTCAAAATATACAATAGTTCTTCATTTTTGTTTATGTAATCCGAAGAGAACTCTTTACCTTTCCAACCAGCAAATTGCATATTCAAATAGTTTTTCTTTTCAAATATAAAATTGAACCATAAAGATCCCCACAACTTCCAAACCTCAATCAAAGTTTCATTTTCATTGAAATGATTAAGATAATTTTCATGACCAAGTTTGTACAATTTCTTTGTTTGCACAATCAAGTTTTGCTCACTAACAAAATCATTACCGTCTTCGTTACCATCTTCTTCCATTATATTGAAACCTTTCGCCAAATCGTCAAAATCAAAACAGTCTCTTACTTCGTTCACCCAAAAGTTCAAGTAATTCACCAAACTGTCCCATGGGAAAAATCTCTTAAATACGTTTCCTAAAACAACGCCTTCACTTTCAGGGTTTTTCTCAACGGCTCGTCCAAGAGCAATCAAGTAATAAAGCCACACAATAACATGAGGAGTTGAAACTGATTTGAAAGGACAATTTAAAAATTTCTTGAGCATACGGAAGGAAAGCTCCAAAGAAGATTTGTTGATATATTGCAAAGATTCGTACCATTTGAAAACCGTCATTTGTGACGCAAGTGGGTAAGTATCATTGGCTAAGGAATCATAAGACGAGGCAGTGACATGAGGAAGGGTTTTTAAACCACCTTCAGGTATTTGGGAAGGTGATTGCTGCGGCTGTTGTTGTTGCTCTTGTTGTTGATCTTTATTGTCTGCAGGAATTCCGGACTCGGTAGCAGTCGAAGCAGTACTTGCCTTTCTATTCTTTTTCGTTTCTTTTCTATCATGTTTTTCTTTTAAATGGACAGGTAATTCAAAAAGAATACTAAACAAGTTTTTAAAATTTATCACTCCAAATCCAACGAGTTGCCATATATTGATACTTGCCAAATTCCCTGATTTGTTAAACCAGAAATTTAGAAGTTTAATGGACGGTTTATCAATCAACATTGATTTAGTGGTAGTGTTTGCATTTTGCACCCCTAAAGCGGCAGAATTCTTTTCGAAAAATGAGACTCTGATGGCTTGATGTGTATATTGGCTTTGTGGTAATGGTAAAATACGGTTAGTGCTATTGTTGCCAACGTTACTAAATGGGTCTAAAGAGATTGGGGAATTGACGCCAGACATAATCATTGCATTAGCAGCAGCTGCGGATGTTGCAGTAGGAGTAGTGGCGCTTGGAGTGGCAACTCCATTATTATAGTCATAAAATGATGGGAAATCTTCCCCACTAACAAAATCAATACTGCCAAAAGTTCTTGCAAAATTTGAAACTAGTTTAATCAAATCTAATGAGGAGTTAAAATTGTTTACGAGCAAAACTTTGCTGATGCGGATATATTGTAGTATGATTAGTTCCCAGTTAGCCAAATTGTCAACTGCAGTGACTTTATTCTTGTCGATTAAAATTGTACCGTTTCCACTGGTCAAATGGATTAATGATGACTCATAAATGGTATTCGATGATATTCTGGAGTTGGAAAACATTGAATCAAGCACCATTCTTAAGTAATGACCAGTGGGTATGAAACAGTCTTTAACAAACACCGACTTACCAAGATTATAAAGCGCCTCCAAGGACACATTCAAATTGCCCGCATTATTGTTACTCAATGCGCTATGAGCTCCGTAAATAGATCCTGGGTCATTTTGTTGTAGTGAATTGAATTCTGAGCTAGGCTGTTGTACTGTGGCTAAGTGATAGTAGGTTTTTCCGTGGCCGTAATTTCTTCCTATTGCTTTCAAGTACCAATATTCAGCCGACTCTTCCCAGTCAATAAACGTCGACGGGTATAAGGCAATTGCCATTCTTGACAAATCAGCAATCTTCTCATACCACCAATTTTGAAATTCGGCAATAAGCACTATTGTAGAGGAAACTTTCTGGCCATCTTGGAAATCATCTTGCGTTTCTGAATGAAAAATAGCCGATGAGCTACTAGACTTACCAGTGTCAACCTCTATACTAAGGTTATTATTCATTTCCACCAAGGTACTCAACAAGCTAAAACAATGACTAATGAAATTAACGCAAAGCTCATTTTCTATCTGTGCAGTGTTTTTGTTCCTCAATTCATACATTTCCAACGGGACGTTGTTGCTTACGGATATTAAATTCTTCATGTTTTCGAGAAAATTAATGATACCGTAAATCCACAATCTGCGGGATATTTTGTAAACTTGAAGTATCTGGTAGCCTGCGCATATAGTGGAGATATCCGTAGAAGGGCCAGAGCCGTTGATACTACCACCAGGACCAGCCCCGCCAAAAGAAGGGTCCCCTCCAGCAGCGGCCGCACTAGTGGAAGTGTTACCTCCTCTCAATGAATAAAGGATGAAATCGTAATAAGCATCCAAAAGCTCTAAATTGGTAGTATATGCAGCAGCAAGAGTTTTCTGGATGCTGACATGTCTAGAAACAATCGACTTTGCTTGCTCTTGAGATATGAAACCCGAGTTCTGGCCAAATTCATTGTTTTGAGCATTATACTGGGTATAATGTTTAACAAGTTGGCTGAATTGATATATTGACTGATTCAAAGTGACATTATATTGCTGATTCTTTTTTTCTAGTTCAAGTATGCTAATGTAACAACTTTGAAGTGTTTCTGCAAGGTTATATGAGTTGAATATGCTGTTGAACTGCTGCTGCACTGAGCTATCAGCTTGTCCAGAAGTTGGTGCTTGAGATTGAGCTGTGACATGGGCTGGAGCAGACACAGTTGAGACTGCCGGTGGGGCGGTTGTGGTGGCAGCGGTGCTGCCAGCAGAAGGGCCAGCACCCTGATTAGCAGTGACGGGGGCAGGGGAATTGCTGTTGATGTTGGCATTGAAGGTTGATGAATTAATGGCCTGAGGATTGTTTCCGGGTGCCGTATTGTTATTGGCGCTTGAGCTGATGGGGTTAGCAGGGAGATTGCTAGGATATCCAAAAGTGTTGTTGTTGTTGGCGATGTGGTTAGCGCCACCAAAGGAGTTTTCATTCATGGTTCCTTGATATGGCTGCTGTTGTTGCTGTTGCTGCTGTTGTTGTTGTTGTTGTTGTTGTTGTTGTTGTTGTTGTTGTTGCAATTTTTGTTGGTGGTTTGCAAACCCTGGAGAGGAAGAGGACTGGTCAAAAGGCATCAGGTCGCTAGAATACTGAAAAGTCTTTTTCTTGCTGACTTTGAGCAGAGTAGGATTGTTTGATTGGGAATTCTGTCTCTTTTTGTAGTAGTCTTGATTTGGGTTTGGAAGTTCATTCGGGTTGAACATGGTAAGTGCCGACTGAGAAGCAGACACACTCTATAATCACACACACAGTCTACACACACTGGGAAAGAAAAAGCAGGTGGGAGCAGACAGAGGGAGTACAAGCTTGCGACTGGAACGCTATCAGCGCGAGAGCGAGAGAAAGCGAGAGAGACAAGAGAGAAGACAGCGCAGCACAGGGGCGATTGCAGAACGTGCTAGAGGAGGAAGTGATTGATTGGATTAGGGGGATATGTGTATATGGAGACCAGGAGTGGGTGCAAGTGGCTGTGATGTTTGTTGTTGTTGTTGTTGTTGTTGTTGGTGGTGGTGGTGGTGGTGATGATGCTAGAGTATATGATCTATTATGATGTGGTGTGTACTATAAAAGCGTAGTAGGAGTGGTGGTGTATTATGGAGTGCTGGCGTCTGTTGACGGGATCTCTGGCTCAAAATTGAGTTTTTTGTCTTTTTCTTGCGTTTTTCTTTTGGTTTTCCAGCAATCTGCAGCCGCCCAACTATATCACGTGAAACGTACTTGTTCTTGCTTACGCCCACGCCCACACAAGCCACGGCGCCACCCACTCTCAGTGTGGCAGTGCTGTACCGTCTACTGACTACGTAGCTTGTATATATACACGCTGCTACATATATTACAGAAACCAACTGTGTATATATTACACACAACTATAGTATAGCAATGAATTATTAAAAAAAAAATGAACAGCGCATTGGCTGCATGTATCTGTATGTCTGAAACTGTAATTGCATATAAGACAGAGAAAAACACGAACAAAAAATCGGAAAATGATTAAAACTGACAAAAATGTAGTAAACAAAGAAAGATATAAAACATAAAACTAAAAATACAAGTAACAGTCTAACCGTTATAACCGTCAAGGAACAGAAAGATGATAACTGAAAATGAAAAAAAAAAAAAAAAAACGTAAAGTAGTAGCCCCTAACGAAATAAACTGATCTTCGAAAAAAAAGTGACAGATTCAAAAAGAAAAAGCATAATCAAAATGTAAAATTAAATGGTAATTATGATGAAAAAAAAAGACAGCTTCAAAAGTGAGGCAGAATGACGAAAAAAAATTAGAAGAGCAAACAAAACTTTTTGATAATATAATAAAATTAAAAGGGAACAAAAAGCAGCATTCAATGTTCCTCTTTCTCCTCACCAGGAGTAATTCCAGACTCAATATCCCCATTGATACTTCTCAAATGCTGCAAAATCAACTTTTTAAGCAACGTACGACGAATAGGTTTAGCCAAAAATGCATCCATCCCATTTTCCAAACAATGCTTCACATTACTATCGTCAGTGAAAGCCGTCAAAGCAATAATTGGACCTCTAAAATTGAGCTTTTCTCTAATATACTTGGTAGCTGTTAACCCATCGATTCGCGGCATTTGAATATCCATAAATATCATATCGTAAATAATTGATGAGGTGTTTTGGCGATTCTTTGTTAGATATTCATACTCCTTAAGTGATTGCTTCACCAAATTTATAGCTTCACCGCCATCACAGGCAAATGAAATGTTATTAAACCCTTCCAAATTGAGCAATCTCTGCACAACTTTTTGGTTAACCATGTTATCTTCAGCAACAAGAATTTTGAGCGGGTACTTTTCTCCTAGTAAACTAGAAGAGTGACCTTTCCCATTGTTACTTGAGGATCCAGCACTATTAACTGCACCGTTTACAGTTAAACTCATACCGCTACCAGGAGTTCCACCATTGCTTAACACAATCGGTGGCGTTAACTGTAAAAATATACTAGCATTCCCATTCTTAACCGGTTCTTCCAATCCATCAATATCTTGTCCATCTTTGCTACTGCCATTTTCTTCAAGCTTCTTGCTGACAAATGAATTGTTTTCATGATTTAGATTGCTAATCATCTCCAATAAATTGTCATAATTCATATCTCCCAAAGGCAACTGGTGCTCAGAAGCAGAATCAGAATTACCCTCGTCTTTGTTCACTTTGTTTTTGGCAATGTAGTTGTGAATATCAAGCAAAGTAAATGGAGTTTGTGAGCCGCCATTTAATCCACTGCCTGGTGATGACGCTCCTTTATTCAAAGCGATATTGGAATGGGCAGTACCCGTTGAACTAGCAGTGAGTAGTGCTGCTTTCTCTTGGAAATAAGAAGCATCTAATGCTTGATTGCGTTTGGATTTGTTGGAACCAGATCGTTTCACAGAGTACGCAGAAGAAATTGATGGTCTCCTAGAAACCTTGACTTGCGTTGGTTCACTAATATGCACATTTTTGGTAATAGCGAAAGCTGAACCGCCATTGTTAGCAACGTTCACGCTCTTGTTAGCATTGTCATTAAAATTAACGTTAACGTTCGCATTAACTGTATTAACAGCACTTTGCAGCACAGTATCTTCAACATCCGCCGCAGTTGCATCATTTAACGGAATAACTTGAAGATTGGACTTTCCAGAATCATAACTACAAACTGGCTTGAGAGCCGTGCTTGTAGTATTATCAGCAATAACACTACTGCTGCTCACGTCTTTTCCACCAGTTTGTCTTAAGAAAAATTCTGCATCGGCTTGTTCATTGTCATGTGGTAACAAATTACTTGGATTTGGCGAATGTAATAATGCATTATTGGCAGCAATTTCGTCTTCAAAAACCACATTTCCATTATTACCATTCTCAGTGAAAAGTTTCTTCATATTATTCTTTACATGGAACTGATCATTGTACACAAGATTTTCATCACCATGATTGTCCCAGAACACCTCATCGGTTTGTAGTAGCGGCACAGTAAATGTAAATTTCGATCCATGACCGATTTCACTTTCCAAACTCATTTTACCGTGCATAAGTCCAGCCAATTGTTTACAAATACTTAACCCAAGTCCCGTACCACCATAAGATCTTGACAAGGTTTGATCACCTTGTACAAATGGCTCAAACACTTGCGCTTGCAATTCATGAGAAATCCCTGGACCAGTGTCAGAAACAATAAATTCAAAAACCCAATGCATTGGATGCTTGCGAGTTTTAACATGAAGACTTGAGGTGTCAGCATTGACAATTGGTAACCCAAGGAGCTTCTTCTCTTGCAAATTTTGCAGTAACTCATCAACAAATGAATAAACTGACCCAGCAACAGATCTCGAGCTAAGTGAACTTCTCTTAGTAGCTTGACTTTGAGCATCATCAGTGTCATTATCTTTGTTATCATTTATATTATTATCACCATTGTCAGTATTGGATCCATTTCTTCCATTACCATCAGCGTCAGTGTAATCCAGATCATCAAAATCACTAACTTTCTTCACATAAACATCATCATAGTTATTCTCACGACTCTTGACTTCATCCCATTGCCCCAATAAATTGACTTCCAATTTGACTTCGCCATTCACTGGTGTAAATTTTAGCGAATTAGAGACCAAATTCATTAGCACCTGATTGATACGATTATCATCAGCAAGAAGAACAAAATTTCTCATTCTATGCAAAATAAACGCGTGTCGCAATTCTGGGTCATTCAGTTTTAGTAGCTCATCACTGAGGAAATCTTGAGTGTAACCAAACTTGGGGCCATTGAAGACAAGGGAAAAATTCACCTTTGCATCAAACGCGTTTTTCATGAAAATACTCTTAATTTGCTTCAATACGTCTACCAACATAAATTTTCTGAATTCTAATTTAGTTCTATTCAAATTGTTTTTCGAAAATGTCAATAGCTCGTTAAGAATATGCAAAAGCAAATCACCGCTCTTGTAAATGAGGGATAACGATTCAACAACATTGGCAACTATATTATTAGAATCGGCTAATGACAAAATGCTGTCAAGCTCGTTACTATTCTGACTAATTGTTACATTATTGTCATTGTCATTAAAGCTGTTATTAGCGTTGTTCAAATTGTTTGTTTGTTGAGTTGCGACTTGCGTTATTTTGGATTGCAACCGTTTCAAATCAGCTTTAGCAATGGCGCACATCCCCAATATGCCATTCAATGGAGTTTTCAACTCGTGAGATATATTTGCAATAAACACAGTTTTGGCTTCATTAGCTCTTTCTGCTTCAACTTTGGCCTTCTCAAGTTCTTTTGTTCTTTCCTTAACTTTATCTTCTAAATCGGAATATTGACGGCGAATCAAATAACTCATGTTTTCAAACGTTTCGCGTAATTCTGTCAATTCATCATTAATAATGATATATCTCCGAGGATTAAACACGCCAAGCGGTTTAGTCGGATGCAGTTTATTCAATCCTTCTCCATCCTCCAAAAATCCGCTTCTTTTCCCAAAAAAGGATATAAATGATTTATTCAGCTGATTTAACTTGAAGGGAGAGGAAAATGTGTTAGCCTTACCATTATTGAGCTGTTCATTGCCGTTTTCTGCTTGAGCAACGTCTTTTTTCGTTATTCCAAGTTTTTCATGAGAATAAGGTAGCGATTTTATCAAAGTGAGCGAACGTGACTGATCACTGTCAACAATTTTTTGCTGAGTGTCCTCAATATTATTATAATCGTTGTTGTTAATGATGCTATTAATGTTGTCATTGTTGTTATTATTGTTGTTATTATTGTTGTTATTATTGTTGTTATTATTGTTATTATTATTGTTATTATTATTGTTATTATTATTGTTATTGTTATTATTGTTATTATTATTATTATTATTATTATTATTATTATTATTATTATTATTATTATTATTATTATTATTACTCAAAGTTGTACTTCCATTAGCAGCAACATTGGCATTTCTTGTGTTATTACCATTCTGCGTTACTTCTTGGCTCTTTATGTATAAATCATTCAAATTTGAACTGGTTTTTTGATTTGACTCGAATTTGAGAGTCTTTCCTGAAAGTTCAGACATATTATTTTCAAAAGTAGCATTGGAGGGTTTATTTTTCTGTTTGGACATCATGGGCACACTTTTCTTATTGGCCATTAAATTATCTGCACCGTCTTCGTTTTCCGGTATAGCTAAAGAATCTTTTTCGTGAATTTGACCCTCTTTGTTCTTATCCTTATTGAAATCAGAAACATAAGTGCTGTTAGAGTCTGCTTTGTCAGAGTTTTTCATAATAAATTCTGAAGATACACCTTTATTACGTCTTGAACGGTTACGCATTTGAAATGTATCAGCAAAGGCAAACACTTTTTTGAACTTATTTTTAGAATTTGTGGTACCACCATCGGCCCCTGGATCAAACCTGTCATTATGTTGAAACTCATGACTTCCATCTGCCATGTTTTTGCTTATTCTGACATTTTTAAGATTCTCGCCATTTTTTAAAGAAAATACTTCACTTTGCTCTTTTAATCTGGTAATGGGTCTGGCGGCATAATGGGCCATGGGGAACGTAATTATACACATGAAGATGCAAACGGCAAATACGGTTCCCACAATAATTTTCGTTAATTTTTTGCTAGGTCCCATGAACACTGGGGCATCTTGCTGAACAAAAACCGCCCAATCAACTAAGCCACTTGAAATTTTATCATAACCAACGGCCATATTGTTACCATCTGGAGTTCTAGCGTTTTTAGAAGTTCCATGCAGTTCATGAATCAAACAATTAACAATAACAGGAAACTTGGTGATTTTAAAATATATTTTGAGTAAAAATCCAGAGTCACTTGGCAGCGGCGGAAAAACATATTTGATATAATTAATATTTTTCAACGAATAATAGCGAGTCACCACTGATTTAGGAAATTCACACCTTGATCCAATGCAAGTCGCATTGGATGTTGCAGAAGGCGATATTAATGATGATGATGATGATGATAAAGCCGTTGATGGCGACGGTTTTGCAGTGGTTGAATTTGCAGCTCTTTTTGCTAATTCAAAACCAACATTGGATTCAGGTTCAGATCCGTACGCATATTCTTCATCAAAGCGTATATTTGATAGTCTCGCTCGTTTTGCAAAATTATAGGAACTGCTTTTCAGCGCCGCATTAGTTCGATTCTCATAATAATAGTTCGATATTGATGATTTTGATGAATTTGATAACCCGTTAGACTCATATCCTAAATGAACTAAAGTATCATTGAAACCACCTTCAATCAAAAGAATTTTACCATTTCCAACAGCACTAGTATCGTAAACCACTGATTTGAGGGCCTCGGCACTATAAACAATAGTGAGGTACCCTGCTATCAATGAAGAAACCGACAGTACTGATGAGTTTGGATAAACCGGCAACGTCATAGACATGATAAACTTTTCTGATAATGAATCCTTCACCGGACCACTAATGATTCCGGATCGTATAATGTTTGCCGGTAAAGAGGTGACATTAGGGTTCAAAATGTACAATGAGCTTACTGAATCATTCGAGTAAGACTCGATGATGGAAAGCGTTTGGTTGGTAGTGTTTGAATAAGGGCTTTGAGAGTTTAAGGTTGGGGTAGCAGAGCTTTTGGCAGAGCTGTGGGAAGATTTTGTTCGCGAATGATGTTTTGAAGATTTGGTTGAAGTTGAATACGGAGCGGTGTCTAGTGTTGTACTATAGGAGGACGCGTTGTTACTGATTGTGCCAATCTCTTGCAACTTGAGATCGTATAGTTTCGCTTGAATATATGTATCGGAGGAGTCAATAAATTTCTGGAGATAGTCCATAGCATTTTGAGCCAAATCAGATTCGGTGACTGAGGTGTTGGTTAATTGGGTTATGTTGGAAGCGGTGGAGACATATTTTTGCACCGAGTCTCTAGTGGAAGCCCAGAAAAGCTGGTAATAGTTTGACTCCAAATTCTGCTCAACTTGGGAGGACTTGAGTTTGGCAATGACGCTTAGCCTTTCGGACCTGAGGCTGAGGAAGTTTTTTGAGAAGTAGACCCCAGTGATGATGGCCAAAAACACAAGCGAAAACGTTGCCACGAAGGAGACCAAGATGATCAACTGCAGCCTTATCCCTAGCCTGATGTACCGTGGGAATTTCATACCTGCTTTCTCATGTCTCTCTAGTGTGTGTGTATGGGTGTTTGAAAGAAGGGTGTGTGTTTGTATGTGATGCAGTGAGTGTGGTAATAATGGTGGTGATGGATATAGTGGTAGTAGCAGTAGTAGTAATAACAATGTGATATATCACTGGGGCTACAAAAAGAGACAAGCGCCAAAGCTGAAATGGGAAAAGAAAAAAGAAAGTACATACAGATTGGCGGGTGATCCTTCTGGCCAGCCAGCTATACATAGTGCCAAACTACTCTCTACAGATGTATCTATATATCTATATATATATATATATATTATATAACACGCCAATACCAATACCACTACACAGCAGACAGCAAACCACCCACTACATGGTGCACTGCTATTGATGCTTCTGCTTCTGGCGGCTATCGTATGGTGCGCTATGTGAGTCCAGTTGACACTTTCTCTTTACAATTAATATCGGTATGATTCCAGAATCCCTTGCGGATTACGTAATCTTGGAGATGTCTTTCGCTACGCAGCACACTATTGCACTCAGTTGCTGATGAGACAAGTACGGTGGTTGCAATCTTCCAGCTCTCTCATCTTCTTTCGCCTTCCATCGTTTACCATGCACCACTGATACATCTACACTACACACTGCCCGTACCAGTCTCCAGTCTATCATAGCACAACCACAACACATACCCAAATGCTATTCAAAGACATCGCCGTTGCCTACGCTGTCCTCGCTGGAATATGCGCAGCCACCACTTCAGACAACAGCTTGATTTGTCCAGACATGGACATCACCAACTGCTACCCGAAATCTTTTGTACCTACAAAGCAATGGCAAATCATAAAACCGGGTCAAGTTGTTCCTGAAGGATTGCACTACAAGGTCGATTTTGAAACAGGAATCAAGCAGGCCAAAATAATGGAAGATAATGCGCAGCAGAATCCGCAACTGCAAAATCAAGCCGCAGTGGCGGTGGTTGAAAGCAGTCAAGCAAATGATGATGTCGGTGCCAGCTATGATAATAGTGGTCACGAAAACAAACCGGTAAATGTGGTGAAGCAAAGAATTCAAGAAACAGTGGCCGGAGAAGGTCCTCAGTTTAATAACGCCTTGAACGATTTGCAATCGTTGTTTGGTACAAGTGACAATAACGTTAACATTGAAACCGTTATTAACAACAATCTTCATCTCATCGATCAGTCGCTAGACACATTGATCTACTCTTCACACGATATCAAATACGGCGAACAAATAACTGCCGATAACAAAAACATTGTCATTTTCTTTTCCATCATTAATTCCGGTGCTCAACAGGTGCGGGTGAAGGAAAAGCTGCTCAGAATTGTTAGCTCTAGCATTAGAAACAATGATCAAGCATTGTCCAATATAATCAGCAACAATGGCGGCCAATTATTCGAGAACCTTTTGCAGTTCATTGACAAACAATTAGTAACACAAAACTTTGATAATCAAATATTGGTGAAAAGAGCAATTGGTATTTTGAATGCTTTGATTTACAATCCACAGGGATTGCTGAGCTTTGAAAGTTTGAGGTGTAAAGATTACTTGAATAGCAGATTCCATTTACTCAATTCTGATGTTAAAGAGAGATGTGTAAACTTGCTTAACGACGTGGACATGTTAGTTGCGGATAGAGGGTCCACTGTCAGCGATGAGCTTTAGGGGAATATAGAAGACAGAGGTAAGATTTTATATATTTGTATTTGTATTAATTAATTTATCAGATTTTGCGAGTTGCATTTGTATCAACAAGCATATCAATTTTCGTTAATTGTAAGTTTGGAACGCCCATATATATCTTCCACATATAAACCTAGACAAGTAAATATTCATCTGTTAACCGCCGGTGCTTGTGTTCATCAGGGCTAACAAATGCTCCAAGGAATCAAGACTGTTGCATCATCTGACTCTCATGTGATCCACATCAGGGCTATAGAACTGAAACTCACGGCCACAGCAGTGGTCACATGCATCACATGATCCGGTAGCCCCTTCCGCTTTCGGTGGTCACTTGACCTGGAAGCCAGTGTGCCGCTTACATAATCAAAAAAGACGATCGAGATTCTGGCACTCGAGTTAAGTGGAGACAGTTTCCACGGTAGGCGGAAGCTGGCCCTCTTACCCGTCTCAATGATTCCGCTCTCAATCGCTCAATCGCTCACTCAGCGTCGCTTTGGTTCTCTCTCTTTTTTTTTTTTACTCAGTTTTTTCAAGGATTTTTTATTCGTTTTAGGGTGAAAAAAGTTTCTGCTAGCTAGTGTTATACTACCTTTACCAAGTGTTAAATCAGTATCGGATATCAAAATGCAAATGTAGGTATTAGGTATAATATTCCTAATGGACAATCATAATGATCAAGTTCAACAGATGGGAAACAGAGCCTTTGAGAATGTCGTCAAAAATTGTCATATCAAGCAAAACAACAAACATACAAAATTTTCAACAACTACAATGTCGCAATGCACAAAATTGCCACTAGTATAAACGTTTCGAAAATGCAAACAATCAGGAGTTATTCAATCTATTTCAATACAAAATGCAAGCATGGAAAACTATACATCATAAGACTTGGAAGTGGATTTTTGTATCATCAAGCAAACACGAAATATAAGTGGTTTAAAAAATCTATCAGCAGCAAAACAAAAAAAAAAGGAAATCTGCAATACAATTCGTAAACGTTTGATGACTGTTAATTCCTGGAGTAACGCACAATGTAAAATTTGGCTTCTTTTGGTTGTCATGGGACAAACTTATTAAACAATTAGCAATTAATATTTAACATCAAGCATATACAAAGCAAGGATTTAAATATTTTATAATCCCCATGAACAATTTGCTTACTTGGGGCATTTTCAACAATAAGGCCATTTTCCATCATTTCAAGATCTCTGTTCATTATTTGTTTTTCCCGTCTCTTGTAACACTTATACTAACTTTATCTCTAGTTTCGTTAAAACTTTGACTGGTAAAACCATTACCTTGGAAGTCGAATCTTCCGACACCATTGACAATGTCAAATCCAAGATTCAAGACAAAGAAGGTATTCCACCTGACCAACAAAGATTGATCTTTGCTGGTAAACAATTGGAAGATGGCAGAACCCTTTCTGACTACAATATCCAAAAAGAATCTACTTTGCATTTGGTCTTGAGATTGAGAGGTGGTGCTTCTACTATTGATCCATCTTTGAAAGTTTTGGCTCAAAAATACAACTGTGAAAAATCTATTTGCAGAAAATGTTACGCTAGATTGCCTCCAAGAGCCACCAACTGCAGAAAGAGAAAGTGTGGTCACACCAACCAATTGAGACCAAAGAAGAAGGGTAAGAACTGAGCTTTTATATGTTCTGAGTTTGAGTTGCAGCCTGTCCTTAATAAAATTCACTGGTTACGCTTATATATCGTTAATGTTTTTTCTCCTGACCTATCTTTCTTTTTTTCTCATTAATTAAAGATATTGTTATCTATCTGATTTTCTGTTTAGTGTTTTCCGCATAACTGTGTAGCGTCAGTAAAGAACACTTTTTGTAGTTCTCATTTGTAGTGTCTGTTGATGTTATTTCTTATAATATTCCCAGCATTATAATCTCATCAAAACCCAAACCAAATTTAACTTTAATGCATTTATTTATTACTTAAAGATTAAGAAAATATAAAATCACCAAAAATATAAATGATACTCAATAATACCCATACCTTATGAAAAATTTAACTAGAACCTGAAATCAAAATTCAAAAAAAACAAGAAATAAAACATAAAAAATAAAAAAGAAGATATAAAAAAAACTGCCTTTCTAAAAAAAAGATCAATGTAGAATGTAACTAAACTAATTAAAGTAGAAAAAAATAAAAATAGAAAAATTAAAAAAAAAAAAA